>Ga0247808_10000330_pt1 | contig 24060 bp, 5 predicted proteins | sample UWRJL089202R1_FD_179914 | JGI IMG/M metagenome (GOLD analysis project Ga0247808, IMG submission 179914) | Plant litter microbial communities from Arlington Agricultural Research Station in Wisconsin, United States - UWRJ-L089-202R-1 | ecosystem: Environmental > Terrestrial > Plant litter >... | reverse complement strand
GGTGAGTACAACAACACAAGACTAGAGACAGCAGCTGTAATTAATACTAAGGATGAGATGCCTCCTATCTCTGAGATGGAACAATTCGTAGCTATCGGAGCAACAAGTGATGGCAAGAACACTCCTATGGGTAACCTACAAAAGGGTAAGTACATCCAGTTTGAAGAGAGCTACCTGTGTAACTTAATGGTAATCAGAAACAACATCTATGACTCGTTCTACTCTCAAACACTTATACCTACTGGGAAGACGTTTCCTGCGGATCTTTCAGCTACTCCTGCGATATTTGGTGGGGATAGCTTTATTGGTTTATATACTTTTCATACTTACGGTTGGAATGATGCGGAAGATGGAGCTGGAACGAAAGATCCAGAAAGAGCGGGTACAAAAGTAATACGTCGTATACCTGTAGAAAGCGTATCTAACATCAATGCTAGATATGAGATAGCCGGTAACATCTACTCTCAATTTTGGCCTAAGACTGGTATCTCTATTCCCGGGTATAACGCATACATTATGCAGTATCAGAGAAGTATTGATCCTAACCAGTTTGGGTACAGTAAAGACCTAAACAGCTTGAACGATCTAAACTCTGCTGTACCATACAACCCATTCGAAGAAACCGTCACAAAGTTCCCTTACAGAATACATAGAGGTGGTAAGTTCAAGAGAGAAGGACTCAACAGATCATGGAGAACCTTTTTACCGCTTGACTATTATGAGATGCCTAAGAACATGGGAGAGATTATCAATCTCGAAGGGATGGATGACAAGCTTCTTATTCACCATGAGAATGCGCTTTTTGTTACTCAAGATAAAGCGACACTGGATTCTGACACAATCGATGTAACCTTAGGTTCAGGAGATATCTTCCAGTTCATACCACAAGAAGCTCTAAGCTCTAAGCTGGGTTATGCCGGTACTCAACATGATCTGGCATGTCTTAAGACTCCTCTGGGCTACATGTTTATAGACGCGAAGCAAGGACAGGTCTTCTTATACAAAGGACAGCTTCAGTTGATGAATAACGGGCTCAATCTGTTCTTCAGAGACTACCTACGTATTAAAGAGAACAACCCTTACACAGGTAATGGTATAACCCTCGGTTACGACAGCAAGTACAAACGCTTAATGCTAACTGTAAAGAACAAAGATCTTGTCACAAACCAGAATGATGTAGTACTAGACTATCAGGCAACTCCAGAATTCATAGCAACGCTTACTGCTGGTGTATCCATCGTTTACAAAGACGGTAGATATCAGAAATTCATGGGAGTGAATACCAATCCAGCTTATGACTGTGATGCAATACCAGTTCCATCGATCGGTAACTACAGCTACAGCATAGCAGAGAACAGTGCTGCAACTACTCCAGTAGGAACAGTAGTAGGAGCAGGTGGAACAGGTATACTGAACTACTCTATTGTAGGTGGTAATACCGGTGGTGCATTTTCTATTAACGTATCAACAGGGCAGATAACTGTGAGTAACTCAGGAGCTCTTAACTTTGAGGCTACTCCTAACTATTCACTAACAATCAAGGTGACTGATGCCAATGGACAGACAGACACTGGCATAGTAAGTATTGCTGTAACCAATGTAAACGAACCTCCCTTTGTTGGTAACTACGAGATCACTATTCCTGAGAGTACTTCTATTGGTACTCAAATTTTACAGGTAACAGGATCTGATCCAGAGTCACAGCCTATCACATTTAGTTTGATTGGTTCTCATCCAGGTTTTGCTTTAAGTTCTGATGGTAAACTTACAACTACCAGTGCTTTGAATTATAGTACTCAACCAATACACTTACTATCAGTGCAGGTATCTGATGGGGTACTTACAGGTTCTGGTTCTATTACCATAAATCTGGTGAAAGTAAACCAGCCACCAACTGTAACTAATCAAAGTGTGACAATCTTAGACTCTCAGGTAGCTGGTACCATATACACAGCCACACCGGCTGTTGATCCAGACGCAGAAGATCCTTTAGAAGTTCTTGACTATGAGATAGTAAGTGAGTCAGTTCCAGGTGTGTTCACCATTGACTTAGATCCAGCCAGTACTGAGTTCTTAAAGTTAAAGCTAGTTGACAACAGCAGCTTGAATGCGTTCACAACTCCAACTTATACAATCACAATCAGAGCAACTGATCAGGGAGTACCTCAAGCATCTGCTGATTTTACAATCACCGTAAACGTATTATACGATCCGGCTTTAATCAGCTTTGCTCCAGATGATACTGAGTGTGGTATTGATGCTAACGTAGGTAAGAGAGTAACACTTACTGCTTTGATTCTCTCTTCAAGATACCCGGGAATTACAATACAAGAGTACGCTAATGTTACTCCGGGAGAATACTTTCAGTTTGGTACTATAGGACAGATTCAGAAAGCTTACTACGCACCAGTAGATGATGCAGAGTGCACACCAAGTATACCATGTGGTAGTGGATCAACCTACTCAGGAGGTGAAGCCTTCCCATCAAGTAACACAGTAAGCTTGGGTTCTGCTCTTGGTTTAGTAGTACTACAATACGATGCAGTAGGAGTACCAGACAAGTTCATAGTTAAGAAGATGGACGGTACAGTACTACTTGATACAGGATACAGAGGTAGTTCAAGTGAACAGGGTAATCTGAATACGGCATTAGCTGCTCGAGGATTACCACCAGAGACTATTGCAGGTCCTCCTAGTGGATTCTTATCGTTCATGAAAGACTTTACCGATACTACAGTAATCGTAGACGTGTATGCTCCTATCTCAGGAACAGCTTGGTCATTTACATTGAACTGTCCAGATGCTGTAGTAGGAAACGATCTTAGATCACAAGGTTTCCAACGAAGCAACTGCCCTTCAGGATACACTGGTACATTCTATACCTACACAGTCCCTGCGAATACATTCTACGCTTCAACGAAAACAGCTGCTAACAACATGGCGGCAATAGACATACTCAGCTATGGACAGGCAGCAGCAGATAAGTCAACAGATCCTGAGAATGCTTTCTGTATTCTGGATACAGTTATTAGTATCGGAGTTATAGATATCTATAGCTTCCCAAGTGCTAACGTTTATATGAGAGTGAATACTCCGGGAGTAACCAATCCAGCAGCAACTGACATCGTCTTCAAGGGCATGAAAGTCTACGAGAGCTTTAGCAATCCAGAAGACGCGTTCATGTTAGGTTCTGATCAGTTAGCTGGAACACTATCTTATAGATTCGAGGTAAACATTGGAAAGCTTATAGGACTGTACCCAGATGCCACAGCAATACCAGAATTTGTATTCGAGCTTTGTGGTAGAGCTGTTTCTCCGGGTACTATAGATGGAGTGTACGCATTGAAGTACCCTAATCAGAAGATGATCATGTTAGAATCAGGAGGACTATACACACCGAGTGTAACACCATCAGGTGGTCCAGTACCTACTACATGGAGTGCTAGCATCGGATCAGGAGCAGACGGTACATTCACTCCGGGAATGGGAACAGTACTTATGACATGGAGATATAATAGAGCTAACAATACATTCTTACCAGATTAAACAGACAGACATGGCATCAGGATGCACAAACCCAGCAGCAAGAAACTATGATCCTTCAGCAACGGAGGATGATGGTAGCTGTGTATATACAAACAACATTGGAGGAATATGCTACGCCTTCCAGGATGTAGCTGTAGACGAGATCAAGGATAAGTCCTATACACTCTCTTGGGCTATTGAGGGGGACAACTGGGTATTCTTCCACGACTACATACCAGACTTCTATTTCCAAACCAGAGAGAAACTGTTCTCACTTAAGAACAAGGAGATCTGGAAACATAATGAAGGTCCTAAAGGTACTTACTACGGTACTACAAAATCATTCTTTGTAGACGTGGTGTTCAATTCTGCAGAAGAAATGACACTCAACTCAGTTAGTTGGTTAACAGAAGTGTTCACGCAGACAGGTTTGATAGAAGAATTTAGTACTCTATCACACATAACCATCTACAACAGTTATCAAAGTTCTGGTAGGATTGCTATGGCTGACTTTACTCCACTGCCTCCAACAGGTAAGCGTAAGACACAATCAGAGTTCTCCTTTAATCAATTCAGAGACATGTTGATCAATAGGGTGGGAGGATTCTTAAAGGATGTCTTTGGTAACAAGGATACAATCACCTCAGCTATAAACCCTAATCAGCCTTGGTATGATCAAAAGTTATTCGAGGATAACTACTTCGTAGTCAGGTTTGAGTTTGACAACGTTGGCAATAAATCCCTATCTTTACACGGCGTCGACATAGAGGCCAATCAATCTATACGTTAATGAAGAAGACAACACTAAGATCAAGATACATGGCTATGGGAGGTAATACCTCACCACTGGATGAATCCAAGATGGGTTTATCAAGCGCATTAGGACTTGGTGCCAGTTTAGGTACTGGTCTGATTGATTCGTTTGGCAAAGGAGATACTAGGGTAGGTGGAGCACTTTCCGGAGGTTTATCCCTTGGTGCTAAGGGACTTGCCTTTGGCCCAATAGGAGGAGCAGTAGGTTTTGGAGTTGGTGCCGTAACAGGATTGATTGGAGCAAACAGAAAGAAAGAACTTCAGGAAAGAGAAGATCGATTACTAAAGTCTCAACAGACTCAGGCTTCTCTTGATGCTGGACAGGCTGCTATTGCTGGTGATGACTCTCTTATCTACGGTAGACGTAAAGCAGAGTACTTTGCTAATGGTGGTACTTTGGGTGATCCTAAACCGGCTACTAGTATTAAAACTCCTCGCGGCAACGTAGTAACAGATGCAGACTTAGCTAAGACAAAAGCTGCTACTAATATCAACTGGGAAACCAAGGAAGCTTATGGAGAATGGATTGATAAGTTCGCTGAACCAGTCAAAGAGCCATCAGCAAGTACTGTCACATATCCTTACGGCAGACGTGGGGAAACGATGACTCAGGATGAGTGGGATTACTCAAGAACCAAACGTAAGTATCCAGATGTGTACGCAGACAAGCGTCAGGGAACAGATAACTTTGCTCCCGGAGAAAGCTTTGCTAACGAGATCAGAAACGACATCAAAGAATATAGAGCTAAGCAGGCAACCGCAAAGACTAAGATGGCTAATGGAGGAACACTACAAGGAAACTATGATAAGTGGAGAAATAGTTTACCTAAGAATCTCCAGTCAACAGAGGACTATGATCTTCAAGGGTACTACAAGAAATACGGTGATAAGGCAATAGGAGCAAACGGACATTTGACCGACGAGTTTAAAAAACCTAATCATCCTACATTTAGTAACGAGTCTATTTACTACAATGACAAAACTCGAAACAAGGCAGGTTTTTGGACAGATAATGATGTCTATATACCATTCGATGACGAGAGACCCAGTTATGATGAGAAGAACAACAGAATGATTAAGTTCACATCGTTTGAAAAAGCTTCTGGTAAGAAGATGACTAATGGTGGTTCCCTGAATAAACTCAATTCGAGTACTGTAGAAGTAGAAGGGAATACTCATGCTCAAGGTGGTGTGCAGATTCCTGGGGCTGAAGTAGAAGACGGAGAGACAATCTCTAATGGCTTTGTGTTCTCTGATAAGCTTGGCTTCTCTAAGCTGCACAAACCGATTGCTAAGGCTCTTGGTAAGCTTGAGAAGAAGATCAACAATCCTATTAATGCTAAGACCACAGAGATATTAAAGAAGAAAGAACAAGCTCTTAGCTTACAGCAAGAGTACTATAAACAACAGAACGGTATACCTTCTGACTTAGACAACATATAATGGCAACAAAACCAAAACTTCCAATAGGAATGAATGACCCAGATAAGGTTAAGAGATTTCAAGCCAGTAAAGGTTTGACTCCTGATGGTATCTGGGGACCTAAGACTGCTGCAGCTTATAACAGTACTGGTAACTGGTTAGACCCGGGTAGCAGAACAAGTCCTTCTATGGGTTCTAAATCAGTACCAGCTCCTACTATTCAGGGTGGGGTTAACATACCGGGAGTAAGAACTTTAGCAGGAGAGGGTGAAGGAGTTAACTGGGGTAAGATTGGCTCTGTTGCTAACTCAGTGCTTCCGTTTGCTTCTAACATAGTTAATCAGTTCCGTAAACCACCAGCTCCTAAAGCTCCTACTTTAGCTAGTCCTGTGACTCTACAAGGTGTAGATTACTCTGCTGATAGAGCTCAGACTGAATCAACTATTAGAGGAGCGAATATGGCTGCAGATAAGAATCTAAGTGGTAATACTGCTACAGCTGTACGTAGTTCTAATCTGGCAAGACAACTTGAAGCTACTTCGAGAATTAATCAGGCAGAGACTAACCAGAATTCAGAGATCAACAACAGAGAGACAATGATCAACTCTGAAATAAGTATGCGTAACAACCAGCTTACAGATGGGTACAATGCCAATCTTACTGAAATGCAGATAGCAGATCAGAACCAAAAAGGTGCTAACTTTGCAAACGGTATCGATAAGTTTGTTGCTATTCAAAATCAGGATAAACAAAGAGCTCTCGAAGAAAAGAAGTTTGCTATCACCTCTAGGATGTTTGATCAGTCAGGAGTACTGAATAGATTCATGACAGCACTGGAGAAAGACGGTATCAAAGATCCAACAAACACAAGACGCTTAGCAGGAATGTACAAGCTAGGTGGTAAAATCAAAGCATACTAATGGCAGGGTTATACGACAAATACCAATTAACGAACAGTTCTCAGATACCTATCTACGAAGGTTCTGCTAATAAGGAGGTACTACAGGTTGCTGAAGTACTTCAGGGTAGGTATGATCAGGCTCAGGCTTATGATGACTACCTGGCTGAGCAGGCCAAGTATGCCAAAGTGCATGACAAGGATCGAGGGTTGTTTACAGAGATGACTCAAGGTTACAGAGACAGACTAACTCAGCGAGCACAATCTGGTAACTACGAAGATATGTTAAGAGCTACGGCACAGGATGCACGTGGCTTTGGTCGTGATTATGCAGCCTTTGCTGACAACTTAAAACGTAGACAGGATTACCGTGAGGATATTGAGAAGCAGAGGAAAGATCTGAATCTTAGTGCTGATGATGTCAATGGCCTTTTAGCTTTATCAGAATACCAAACCAAAGGACTCCGTAAAGACCCTAAGACAGGTGAGATAGTAGGACAGTTCCAAGGAATTACTCCTAACAAATCAATCGACTTCTCAGCATGGACCGATGAGAAACTCAAAGGTATTATAGCTCAGGAGAATGGTTGGGATAGTACTTCGGTACAAGGTATCTCCGGAATGAGTGATGATGGTGAGAAGTATTATGTACAACGTGGTGGTAAGACTGTCACAGTTGATGCTAAGCGTATTAGAGCAGTACTGAATCAAGCTATGCAGTTAGACCCGGAGTTTCAGGGAGCTCTAAAGCAGAAAGCTATGTTGGGTACCATTGGTTTAGATCGTATGACTCCAGCCATGGTGAAGGACGCAGCAGTACGTGATCGCATTCAAGCAGCTGCAGATGGTGCAGGTATCAGTTTTGGTCAGGCTTACCAGCAGATGGCCGGCTCTGATATAGTTAACAACATTACCAAAGGTTCTCTTAATTATGGAGTACTCAAGAGAGAACAACATGATGTTGATAGCAGTATGAACATTCGTGGAGAGACAGAGCAGACAGGACGTGATAAGAAAGTACTAGAAGATAATATCAGGTTTATGATCCCAGATGGGGATGGTAGATTCGATGAGAAGATGAAAGATCCAGGTCTGCTACAAGATGCTAGTAACTCAGCTCAAAGTACTATAACAAGTATGACAGCGAGGTTATCAGATCCTAAGCTAACACCTGAAGATAGAAGAGATGTGATCAGTCAGATACAAGCTGCAAAAGCTAGCAAGACTTCTGCTGATGCTATTCTTAATGGAGCTCGTAATGCTGTAGCTACTAAGCTCGGATACTCTCAAGGCTATGATGCCATGATGAGTAGTCAGCTGAAACCAGTTATGGATGCTACTGCTGTTCCGGTTACTGGTAAGACTGCAGATGGTAGAGATCTTACAATGAGCAAAGCTGAAGTGGTATCTGCTATCCTTGGCAACAAAGTAAAGAGGATGAACAGATCATTCAGCAATCCTTACGGCTCTACTGGTAACGACAATTACGAAGTACAAACTTCTAAGGGTACTATAACCGTTAGTGGTGGAGAGCTTGATAAGTTGGTAGCACCAATGCAGAAAGTAACTCAGCTTCGTAACAAGATCGATTCAGATGTGAACAAGGAAGTAAAACAGAATGCTGAGAAGTACGCGTACAAACCAACTCAGGTTAGTTTGAGTAAAGCAGAAGCAGAGGGACTTGAGAAGCTTTATCAGGGATCACCAGGAGCATTTGATATCAGAGCGTCTGATAACCAATCAGCTCAGATACTAGATGCTGATGATCTTCCTAAAGACCTTAGGTTCTCTTCTACTCACATCACTAAAGCTGATGGTAGCGTAGTACTTAAAGGACAAGAGTATGATGAAAAAGGTAAACCTACTGGTAAGGTATTCTATGCCAAGCCTCTCCCAGGAAACAACATTAATGTTGTAATTGGTAAGAACTTGCTTAAGAAAACTCAGGATAGGGACATGATGATGGCTGGTGCTTCGTTGATCAACAACAACTGGTCAGGAACAGTGGCTAGTTTACAGGACAATGAGGAACTACCTATCACAGTAAGTGATGGAGATATGGGTACCAACATTGGATTCGTTAAGCGTATCCCAAGTACCATCATAGCAGGTAAGAGTAGGTACATCATTACCGATGCAAACAAGAACAGAATAGCTTCCTTCGATGATATCAACGAGGCAAGCATGAGTATACAGAGTGTTGTAGACAAGCAGATGTCTAAGAACTTACAAAAGAAATAATGGCAGAAGAAGCAGAAGACCTGTTCGCAGACATAAGACAAGATCCAGATCCAAAGAAACCACAACCAAAGAAGGAGAAAGCAATCGATCCTACCAGTGGTGTAGTTGATCCTTGGAAAGACGTTAGAGAAAACCCGGGACAGTTCGCTACAAGAACTTCTATGGGTGAAGCACGTCAAACCCGTAAGCAGGATTACATTGATTACATGCCTGAGGGTGTGTACTCTGATAGTAACATTGACGCGAAACGTGCTGCTAATCAATCCTTTGGAGAACAGGCTGCGCGTACTCTTGGTAACTTAGTACCTAATATTGTCACAGGTCTTGGAGAATCAGTTGGTTATCTTGGAGCACTTGCTACTGAGTGGGGAGATGACAGAGACTATAGCAACTGGCTAACTACTAGTATGCAGGCTGCTAAGAATCCTTTTGGAGAAGTCTACAGAGAGAATCCTAACGAAGTTTGGTCTATGGGAGACTCAGCTTGGTGGTTACAGAACTTCTCAAGTCTTGCAGAATCTGCAGCATCATTTGCTTTGGTAGGTGCCGGTGTTGGTTCTATGTTTGGTAAAGGAGCTGCTTGGATTGCTCAGGGACTTAAAGCAGAAGGTCTTGGTATGGCTATAGCTAAAGGAGCCGCTACAACTGCTACTGCTGCCACTCTGGCTTATACTGAGGGAGCTATGTCTGGTTACCAGGTATACCAAAGAGCTTACGATAAACAGTTCGATAGAAGCATAGCAGCTGGTATGAACCCAATAGAAGCTGAGCAATCTGCTAAAGAGCTCGCATCACAGGCCGCTTCTACTACAGTTCAACTCAACACTGCTATTAACACAGTACTGAATATTCCTCAGTTACAGATGCTCTTCAAGAATGATGATGAGATCTTCGGTTGGGTAAGAGGACAAGGAAGACAGGCAGCAGGTCTTGGAGATCTTGCAGAGCGACTTGCTAAAGGAATGCCTAGAGAAGGTTGGAAGCATATGGCTGTCGAAGCAGGATCAGAAGGTCTTGAAGAAATGGTCAATCAGTTTGCAGAAAGAACCGGTGATGCCGTTGGTGATAAAACAGCTAAGTCAGGCTTTGTAAGCCAGTTCAGCGAGCTCTCGAACTTCTTTGATCGTACGATGGATGAAGAAGGAGCTCTTAACTTTGTGTTAGGTGCTGTCGGTGGTGTAGCCCAAGGAGTTCTGCTTAAAAACATTCCTATGCACCGTGAAATCCAGAGAGATGAACAGGGTAATGCTTTACCAGTACTGGGTAGAGACGGTGAGATAGTTGATGGTAAGTACCAAACAAAGTTAGTATCTGCTAAGACAAGAGATGAGAACGGTACAAAGAAGTACTATGCCAATGTTAGAGATGCGGTGTTGAAAGACATTGACTGGATGCAGACAAAGCAACAGGAGTTAGCTGATGCAGTTCAGGCTAAAGATAAAACCAAGGCTCAAAGCATTCGTGATGAGGTACTTACAAACCATCTCAGCAATGCTATTGGAATGGGTATGACTGAAGCTTTTCAGCAAGAGTACCGTAATATAGCATCTGTGGATAATACTCAGGATCTGTCAGCGCCTTTCGTACAACAGGCTCAGGATCTTGAACAGGCTAAGAAGGATATTCTGGAACAAGAACAAGCTAACTATGCTGATCTTTCACCTGATGCTAAGACATCGTATGATGAAGCAGATCTAGCACAGAAAGAGGCTATAAAGAAAGCAGACGAATTAAAAGACCAAACTGCTGCTACTCAAGCCAGGTACGCAACAGATAAGAACGATAACGCATATAAGGAGAAAGCTGAGCGTCAGGTTAAGAACCTTGAGACGTTTCAGAAGATGTACAATGACATCAAGAGTAGATTCCTGGGAGTAGAAGGAGCAGAAGCAGCTAATGTCTCTGATGCTATTCTAACTCGCCGTATCAACAACTTCTTGAAGTCTCAGAATATCACAGATAGAGAAACTGAGCTTAGTCAGATAGAAGCACAGAACAATCAGTTCTTGGCACAGCTAGGAGTTGATGCTAATACTGCTATGATCGAAGCCAGTCTTATGGACAGGCAGAAAGCAGCTGATGCTTACAACGCCATGGTTAAGGAGCGTAAGGCTTTAGAAACTGCTCGTACAGAATACAATGAGTACCGTAAGAAGAATAAGGGAAACCAGCCAGTAGGATCGAAGCTGGAAAAGATGTTAGGTAGGTATAAGATAAATGGTTTTAATCCGACTAACCATAACTCAATGAACACAGCTTTCACCAAGCTGAATGATAGACTTGGAGAGCTTCAAGAGAAACAAAGACAGAATGCTACCAGTGCTGAAGAGCGTATTGCTGCTACAAAAAGCTTTACTGATTGGGTAGCTACAAACTCTGATAAGGGAATACAAGACTTCATGCAGGATGCTGCATCGAGAAGAGAGAAACGCGCTGCGGGTTTTGCTAATAGATCAGACTTACGTCAAGCTAGAACTGCTGTAGAACAAGCTAAAGCAGAACTGGAGATTGCTGTAGATGAACTACGAGAACTAGAGTCTACTAAAGGAGTTAATAACTTCATTAAGGCAGTACTTAAGGATATAGATAAGACAGCAGCAGCTGAGGATGCTAAGATCGGAGCAGAGAATAAAGCTCTTGAGAAGATCATGAAAGATCGTGAAGCTGGAACTAAGCTAGAGAACTATCAGCAGAATTTCTTAGCCGATCAGTTGACTGCAAAACGAGCATTGATACTAACTGCGATCACCAACCAAGAGACAGAAGTAGCCAGGCTTACTGCCGCTGTACAAGCTGATAAGACTGCTGCTGGATGGAAAGCAAGGATCAAGAATGCACTGCTTACTACTGAGAATGAATCTGATTTAAGAAGAGCTAGAACCAATCTTACTATAATGAAGCAACAGGTAGCTAAGCTTGAACAGGATATAGATGAACTGCGTAGTGGAGTTGTAAACACACCAGCACCTTCTCCTGATCCTGTACCTACCACACCTGAACCTACTCCAGATCCAGTTACTCCTGATCCGTTAACACCTGACGCAGTTGTTCCTGTAGACCCAGAAATGGTAGCCCGTAAGGACTTCAACGATCTCATGAACACAATACCAGCTGATGAGAGAGATTGGATCACAGACATACTTACTCCAGTACTTAATGGTACTGTGGTTGATAATTGGGACATCTTAGATCAGGATGTAAAGCTTGGTACGCTATCAGCAGCTACAGCGGCCAGACTTATTCAACTTGCTCAACAGATAGCTGGTACAGAAGAAGCAGCTGAAGTAACTTCGGAAATAGTTCCAGAAGTGGTTGTAGAGGATGAAGTACTGAATGATCCATTTGAAAACGTTGCAGAAGTAGAGCATTTAGTAACTCCTGATCAGAATGATACTGCACCGGACGAAGATTCTCAACCATCAGAGATTACTATTGACTTACCTGAGATTGGAACATCAGAGGATATTGTAGTGACCAATTTGCCAGCAGATGGACCACAGGATATTCAATTACTCGAAGACTCTCGATTCCACTCTGGTCGTAAGACTATAGATGCTTTGAGTATTGCCAACATGACCCTGGATTATGAAGAGGGTGTAGATGGTTTGGAGTACTATATCCAGACATCATCCAACACTATAAACCAGAACACGAATGCTAAGGTGTTATCTGTAGGTGGTCTTAAAGTTGGAGACAAGTTGAGACTAGAAGTAGATACACAGTATCGTGGTACTGTAAACAAGTCTGCAACTGCTGGACAGAAGAATGAAAGCTTTGACTTCTATACAGACGGTAAAGTAGGTGGTACCAACAACATCATTGGTAACGTGCCTATCCGTATCGTTCATGAAAAGTCCGGAGAAGTAATCGGGTACATGCGTAGAACTGACTGGGTTACAGCTAAGTACAATGGTGCTACTAACTACCGTAACGTTGCTGATGAGATCTCAGATGGTAACGGTGGTACAATCAAAGGTAACGTAGCAGAACAATCTAAGAGATTGCTTGCTGCAAGACGCAAGGTCATTGAGCAGTTCAATGCCAATGGTGGTACTATCACTACCTCTATCGTAGATCGTGGCCCAGGAACTCTTATGCTCAACGTAGAGAAGGATGCTAAAGGTAAGAGCCAGGTTGTTGCTAAATCTGCAACCACTGCTCTACCAGATACAAACCTTGAGTTCGGTATTGCTTCTGGTGGTACTATAAAGGTTGGTAAGAACTCAATCTTTGAAGAAACTATAAACACTAAGAACTTCTCTCCCTATGAGAACTCTATCTTTGCTATGCTGCCAATGCCAGATGGTACTTACTCTCTTGGACGTGTAGACAACGTGAAGCTGGGAGACAGAAAGTTTGACACAGCTACAGCAGCTAAGGCTTTAGAAGTATACCTAGCTCAGGACGAAGCAAGAGCTAAGCAGTTTGAGGATCTTACTGGATTCGACATACTATCTGATGATGGTATCAGAAACTTTATCCGTCAGCACTACACTCACCTGAACGCATTTAATAGTGCTGTTCTTGCTGCTAATGCTCCAGTTATAGAAGGGCAGAACCGTACAATGGACTTCTTGTTCAATATCACGAATAGAGTTGGTACAGCTACAGGAGAGGTTGCTATCGGTTGGTCATACAGCGGTAAGCCAAAGCTAGTTGCCAGACTTGGCCCAGATGGTAAACTAACTCAGGAGTTCAGATCAGCATTTGAAGCAGGTCTACGTAATCGCTATAAGAATGTAACGTTCACAGATACAGCAGCCGGCATCAAAGGCTTGAACTCTACTGACAGTATCAACGAGGTTGTATGGGATCACAACACAGACCAACTCAAAGTTAGAAAAGCCCACAGCAACTACAATGAGTACTTGAAGTCATTTACCAGTACTTCTGTTAATGGTACCAACAAGTTACCTGATGGTTCTTATACGTACTCAGCTAATCCTCAGAATGTTCTGGACTTGAATGAGATTCAAAGAACTCTGATCAATACTACTGCACAAGCTGTACCAGATGCTGCTTCGATTCAGGATGAGACAGATGTTCAGCAGGTACCGGTTACGAGAGAAGATCAGGTTGCCGTTGGTGAACGTGTCACGCTTAGTGATGGAAGAACTGCTACCGTGACAAGCAAAGGACCATTGGTTCTAACCTTTGACAATGGTGGTAAACTAACTGTACAGAGCTTAAGCTTTATTGAGGTATTCAAGACTCCAACTACAGAACAACCTGCAGCAGATCAGCTTACTGATGCAGAAAGAGAGATACTGTTTGGCGGAGAAGGTGGATTCATGGATATGAGTAAAGACTTTGCACGACCTTCTAAGTTAGTTGGTATCGATGAGGCGTATACTGAGAATCCCGCATTATCTAACATAGGAACAGCAGATCAGTATGATAAGTACGTCAGAAGCATCTTCCCAAATAGTGCCATCAAAGAGATTATGTACCATGATTCTTACAGCAAGTTTGATAGAAAGAACTTCACTGGTGACAAGACCATGTACTTTACCTCTAGTAGAGGAGCCCACTTTGATGATGCGCCATTTACACTTAGAACTCTATTGAATCTGCAAAATCCATTAGTAACTGATAATAAGGAGATCACTTTGAAAATGAGAAGAGATCAGGTCAAGTCATACGAGGACAGAGGTTATGATGGGATGATTGCAGATTCTCAGTCATATAGAGATGACTTAACTGCTAATGGATTAGATCCAAATGATCCTGTATATCGTCAGGCGTTACTATATCCTGAAGTACTTGTGTTTGACAGCAGTCAACTACATGTATTAGGATCTGAAGAGGATGTCGAAGGATTCCGTAGATGGGTTGATGGAAACGTTGTTGATGGAGGTCAGCCAGTTAACTTGCAAACGTTGAGTTCTCTGCTTACCTTTACACCTGTCAACAAGAGAAACGGTAAAACCCCAGAGCAAGTCTTATATGATTTAAGTCAAAAAGGTATCACACAACTAGCACCAGGGTACAATCCGTTCTATCAATGTTGATGGGAAACCATAACGATAGGACATGTCTAAATGTAATTACACGGCTCCAGACGGCAGCAGATCAAAGGTAGGAGAATTCTTAGAAGCTAAATACGGAGAAACTGCAACAGTCAAGTTGTGGCAAGCTCTGCATTCAGTGGAGTTTCTTTCTACAGTACTTGATTGGAAAACTGATACTCGATTCAACGCAGCCTCCGGAGAACTAACCCCAGAGAAAGCAGAAGAGTTGCTTACTCAGTTTGGAGTATTACCTTTAGCAGCGCCAATCACTGCACCTGCAGGAACTATCACACAAGAAGAACTGGATGCTAAGAAAGCAGCAGCTCTCAATGAAATATTAGCTGAGTACAGCTTCCCGGAATCTGCTCCACGCGTAGTAGATGATTCAGTGTTCGCCGAGAACCTGGCTCGTATGTTCGCAGAAAAGCGGGGAACTGATGGAAGTGTACTTGGTTACTATACTGACGTTGAACAGAAAGCAGCAGTAGACTCTATCCTTACAGACGTGTATGCATCAGTACGTGTATCTCTAGCTAACGGAGAGAACCTGACTGTTGGTACTTTACTCAACGCTCTTAAAAACACAAGACTTCGTATCGGTATTGCTACCAAGCTTGCCACAGGAGAACGTAAGACTGCCATCCAGCAGGTAGTAGATAGCTATGACCAGTTATCTGGTTTTGCTTTGGAACGCCTTAGAGCTTACGGCTTTAACATCTCCGATAAGGTCATCTCACGTATTGCTGAGTACTTAAAAACTACAGCACCGACTGGTGATATCAATGAGATCGAAGAAACAGCAGACAACAACAAAGAATTAATTACAGACGAAGACACTCAAGAAACTATTACTGGTAGTGAGACTCGTGGTATGAAGGACTGGAACGATGTAACGTTCGAGCTTAACCCACGTGACACGGCATCAAAGAGACTTAAGTTCTTCTTAGCAACTATAAAAGATTCAGAACTAGGAACAGAAGATGCTCCTAGAACAGTCAACCTACACTTCAATGATCCACAAACAAGACAAGACATACTTGACGGTAATAAGCGTTATACTATCCGTACCTCTGGCGAGGCTGCTAATATTAAGCTTGATAGTGCTGGCCGTGGATCAGTTAGCATCGACGGTGAAACCTTCGAAGTCCGTGAAGCAGCACGTGTCAACACACAAGAAGATGCTGAACGTTATACACAAGTAGAAGGAACAGCTCCGGAGATAGGATCAGTAGTCTACTCGTTAGATAGATTCTCTCCTAAGAGTAACGTACCAAAGAATAAACTATCCTACTTAGGTTTCCCAACTCTGGCTAACTTTGAATCTTTGTTTGAAGATCTGCTTGGAGTACTTGGAGATACCGAACGTGGATGGGAGAACTATCGTGCTCTATTGATGGGATCAAAGAGACCTAACATGATGCGTGTAGCTATCGAGCTTGAGAACTCTGATGAGCAACTACGTAATGAGTTCGTCAAAGTAATGAGCAAGCAGTATCAGCCATTTACTATGGTACTGTTTAACCAGCGTACTCTTCCAGATGGTACTAAGTCTATGCAGGCTCGTCCTATCAACGCTAACAGAGCATCTGCAGGAGCAGTAATCTTAGATGCTTGGAAAGAGACTCAGAAAGAATCAGAGATCATCAGCAAAGATGAGATCGGTAGACTTGGAGTTAACACTGCTTTGGCTAATGAGTTCCAGGATCAACTTGATAAGGTGGTTGCTTACGGCTTAACAAAGCTAAATGCAGATCAATCTATCAAGCTTTATAACTTTGGTAGAAGAGTACTGGAAGCAAATGGTATCGGTCTCACAAATGAGATGTACGATGACCTAATGCAGAACATGACTCGCTACACAGGTAAACAAAGCTTTGCCGGTGACTGGAAGTCTCAGTTCAGAGTTACAGCTGATGGTAAACCATTAGGTTTGTTCTCTACAATCATCATGAAACTATCCGGACGTAGTTCAGATGTATCTGATGATACTGGCTTAGACATTGACGCAGATAGCTTCTTAAAGAACAACAACCCACTTTACACAGAGAACAGTGTGATGAAAGTGCTTACTGGTGTAGCTTTAAAGTACACAGAAAAGCTTTATTCATCTTCACACAGATCATCTGAGGGTAAGAGTATATATGACTGGGGACTAAACACCTACCAATCTCACGAGATCCGTAAACTAAAGACTGATAAGAACTATCTGAAGTTGATGCAGACTGTAACCTTTGCTAAGGACAGCTGGTTACTGAAGACTCTTGTGAATGATCCTGAAGCTCGTACTCGTTTACAGCTTGGTTACTTGGACGGTCTTAAGTCTCGTTATAGAAACGCGGACGGTATCACCCGCTCAGAAATGAGTGACAGGGAACAGAATCTTACAGTACTTTCTATGTTCCAGAATACTGGATACAAGTATGCACACTTTGTGGATATGACTAAGTCTGATAAGACTACTACTCCAGTACTGATGAACGTGCTTAAGCTAGCCCTGAAAGATGGGTATGCTAACCAGAAGGGATTACAGGATGCATTCAAGGATGTATTCAATTCTGAGTTCAACCGTATCAGAGAATGGAGTATAAACAAAGCTAACTTCAACAACGCGCAGTATCAGAAAGGTGGTGGACTATTCTACTTGATGCCACACTTCAACTTCACAGCTATGAAAGCTGCTGTTAAGAGTAACACAATTACTGAAGACGAGCTTAACGCTGTATGGAACTCAGATGGTACAATCAGTACCAGTGATGACGTAGTATCAAGAGCAGAGGCTATTAGAAAGCTGAACGTGAACTTCGTAAAGCAGCTTAGAGCTAAGACTCTTGCTGATTGGAGAAGGGATGGTATTGCTTCTGATACAGAGCACATGTTCGATGAGTCATGGGTTAAGAAAGCCAACAAGACTCTTAAGATAACAATAACTAAGAACTCTGATGGAGCACGTCAGCCAGTAGTATTCGAAAAGGATTCTGTATCTGGTGCCATGAGACCTCGAGTTTTAAGTACTAAAGAATACAACAATGCACTGGCTAGCTTTGCAGCACTGGAGTACTCAGCCAACTACTTCCTGTTCAACACGTCTATGGCTCAGCTTGTGTCAGGTGACCCTGCTTTGGTTTACAAGCCAGTGAAGGGTGGGAATGATATAGCCAACGTAACCAGCACTCTCAAAGAATATCAAAAGAGGCTGGCTAAGGACATTGGTCCGGGTAGTGATCCTGCTTGGGACATCAACAGTAAGTACTCAACAGTAACACTTGCTGACTTTGATTACAAATCGTACTTAAACAACTTTGGTTTGAGTGCATACGCTGAGTTCGATACTTCTACAGATGCTCAGGAGCTTACAACTACACGTGAGCACTTAGCTGTTATGTACGCAGAAGGAAAGATTCCAGTAGCTACTTACAGAGAAATGATTGATATCATTGATGCAGGTATTGCTACTTCATCTAAGTACTATGAGTTCACTAAACCAGAGCATCTATCTATCATCATGCAACCGCACAAGCCGGTTTATGTTGGTGCTGAGATCAGAGATGGAGTTAAACAGATTCACTATGTGAAATCATCCTCTTATCCGCTGTTACCGCAGTTCACCAAAGGACTACAGATAGATGCTCTTAGAGCTCGTATGGAGGGCGATGCTAAGGGAGACGGGTATGTAGCACGTGCTAACTTCAAGTCTGCTAAGAAGATTGGAGCTCCAGTAGCGCCAGTTAACATCTTCGACAGCAATGGTAACCTGCAGGTAGATGCTCTGAACTCAGATGCATTCACTAACAGTATACAGCACTTGACTCGTGATGGATTCCGTATTCAACAGGAAGTACCATATGATGAGGAGAAAGAAGCAATCCGTACTGTATCACAGATGAATAAACTGATCTCTGAGGGAACTCTTAAGATAGATGGATTCCAGTACAGAGGTAATACTTATAACGGTACTCAATTAAGAAGCATCAAAGAGGACATCAGATCAAAGATGATGGATCTTGGTAAGATTGCCTTCTTGAAGAAAGTTGGTGCCGTAGAAACTAACGATGGTTATGAGTTTGATAACGTAGAGAAGTTCTACAAAGCTCTTGAACAAGAGGCTATCTCTCGTAACTATCCAACAAACGATATAGAAGCTCTACGCTTACGTAGCAAGAAAGATGGTAGAACTCAGCTTGTTCTGCCTCTATGGTTCAATGGTTCAGCTGATAGGTTCGAGTCATTGGCTATGGCATTGGTTCGTAAGATCGTAGAAGTTAAGATGCCAGGGAAGTCTTTTATACAAGCGTCAAGCTCTGGTTTCAAATCACTAACAGCTTATGAACAACTTACAGAAGAACAAAGATCAGGTATCACTTGGGCACGGGGCTACGATACAACCAGAGGTCTTAGATCTCTTGACAGGAATGATGACGGAAGCACTAAGGCGGCCCAAGTCCTTGTACCATTTAACTTCTTCGGGGAATCCGGTAAGCTCAACATCAAAGACTACGTTGGAGAAGATGGACGTATAGATCCAGCTAAGTTACCAGATGAACTAAGACAGTTCATTGGAGCTCGTATTCCTAATCAGGGACACAACTCAATGCTTCCTATCGAGATCGTTGGATTCATTCCTGATAACATGGGAGACTTAATGATCGTACCTGCTGAGATTACTCAACAAATGGGATCTGACTTTGACGTAGATAAGCTCTACGTATACAAGAGAGCCTACAAACAGAACGGTAGCAAGCTTGAGCCTTATGCTTTAGGTGAAGATGGTTCTGGTGATGAGATGAAAGATCTCAAGAATCAGTACTTCGATATCCACTGGTCTGTGCTCACAAATCCAGCTATGTTTGAGAAGATCTTGAAGCCTCTGGATAAGCCGGACCTTAAGAACGAGAAAGCATTTGCTGAAGGTATCCAAAACAAGTCTGGTTTCTCGAACTACTTCGACGTACAATCACAGCTTGCTGACTTCCAATCACAGAAAGATGCCAAGAGATTAGTTGGTTCATCTTCACTGAGTACTACATTCAACGCACTGGTTCAAGATAAGAACCTACGTCTTGGTTACATGGACTACTCTGAAGAAGGAGCTAAGGAAATCCCTATTACTATTGACTTCAAAGATGAGGCCACTGGGAAGCTTTTACAGCTACATAGAATCAGCGGTGAAGGATTGGCCCCTTATTACGAGAACGACAATCCTACAGCAGCTGAGCAGCCTCTGATGAGAACTAAGCATGATAACATTACCTCACAACAGAGTGAGTTCTTAGATCACGCAAAGAACAGAACGATTGACTTCCTGAACATCAACAATCATACTTACCCAGCTTCGGCTGCTATGAGTATGCTTGAAACTGATGAGGGTGTAGCGTTGAGTTTGAAGTTCAACTCAAGACTGTTGCAGCAAGAGATCATCAGAGAGTACGCACGTAACATGGCCATGGGTGGAGACAGTCTTAGTACTGGATCAAGTGCAAACCTGAAAGAAACGGTTATGGCCGATCTTACTGCTAGGTACAGAAAGCTTGCAGGCTTAGAAGCTGATGGACCTAACCCAGTTGAAGCGTTCTCTCCTCAGACTTTAACAGAGATGCTCACTGGTAACAAAGACGCGAAGTACTATGAAAGACAGTTAGCTGTGCTTGGAGTATTCTCTCAACTTGATAACGTAGGTACTAAGCTTGTAGATATTCAAGGTACACTTAACCAGGATACAGCAGGAGCTGGACCAAGTCTGCTTTACTCTATCCAACAAACAGAAAGACTTAAGAATCTTGTGAACGATGATCTTATTCAAGGGATCAACGAAGTAGCAGGTAACTTTATAGATGACAATACATTCAATCCTACTACAGAAAGTGGAGTTACTTACAATAACACTGTAGCAGTAGCTAACCAACTGCTTACGGATGTCCTACCATACGATAAGCTTAGCAGTCTGTTCAGTGACTTAAAGTCATTCGCCGGCATGAGTAACATGTCAGTAGATAGACAACGAGAAGTGTTCAAGGAATTAAAGAGCTTCATGTTCTCAGCTAATTCACTTGGACTTGCTGTAGATACAGCAGCTGAGAGAGCTAGATTGCTTTACGATACTGAGGCTGGAAACAGCTTAGCTAAAAGAGTTCAATCTGCTAAGAGATCATGGGGTAGAGATAACTACCTGTTACAGAGACTGCAGACTAACATCGCTGAGAAAGCCGGTGATGAGAGTGTAGTACAGTACAACGCTTCGAAAGCTTCTACTCTTGATGACTATGAGAACATCAAGGCTTGGATTAGCTTATTACGTAGTACTGATCCAATACAGAAGAAGCTTGGAGAAGATCTTGTGAGTTACGTGTACTTGAACGGTGGTATCCAGAACGCGGTATCATTCGTGAAGTTCGTACCTATCTCATACCTTAACGCTACACCATTCGCTGAGAACCTACGTATTCTAAACGATACTATGAACTTAGAGAACGAAGTAAAGAGATGGAGCTTCATTCGTCAGTACTTCCAGCACAACCCGGAGAGAGCTGTGAGGCTTTCACCTAACCTAGCTGAGCTCGGTACAAGTGCTACTAAAGGACTTGAGGATACTAAGATAGCTCCAGAGAGATTTGAGCTTGCTCCAATAGGAGTTGAGAACAATCCTGCAGCAAAACTAATCATCCGTAACCCGGACAGAAGCTCTGATGCTGTTGCTGAGATCTACCCACCGTTCTTATCACTGAGTACTCCAAACGGTACTAAGTTGTACCAACGAGTAGATCGAGTTGCTTCAAACATGTCTACAGATTTCGTACGTATTGATACTCTTGGTAAAGGACAGATCAGTGAGTATGCTTACGATGCAACTCAGCCTCGCTCAATCTTTGTAGATAACAGAGCAGCTATTGAACCGCCTAAGTACTTACAAACAATCCAGGTGGAAGAAGCTCCAACAAGAGTAGAAACTGCAAGACCGGTTAGTGACCTACCAGAGATCTACGAAGAACTTGGTTTCGAAGAAGGAGTTACTTACGATCATATAGCTGAACAGTTGCAAAATCATCCTCAGGTGAACCGAGTACACCAGACAGTACTTGAGATCGTACGTCCAATCATAGACAACGACGTTGATACATTCCACTTAGATCCACTTGAGCTGAGTATCATGGGTGACAACTTTGCAGAAGATTCTGAAAACGAAACAACCAATGGTATCTACAAAGTCAACAAAGCTGAGGGTATCAGATTAATAGGAATCAATCCTAAAGGAGTTAAGACTATCAAGAAACTTGGAGAAACAATGGCTCATGAATCAGTTCATGCTGTAACATCCGCTTTGATTCATGCTCACGAAAACGGTTACTTATCTAAGAAAACAGAAGCAGCGTATGACCGTCTTGTAGAACTTCATAGACTTGCTCAGGAGAGCTTACCAGATAATGCTGATGCTAATATGAAGTATGCAGTATCATCTGTGTCTGAGATGGTAGCACATGCCTTCGAAGACAGATGGACTCAGCAGTTCTTAAATGGGCTAATTGATCCTAATGCTCCAGAAAAGTCAATCATAGAACACATAGCTGATGCTTTATCTCGTTTAATAGAAGCCATTAGTGAATATATAGGTATCCCAGTAAACCAGAAGAGTGTACTTAACTCTGTTATCAGAGAGTCACTTGGACTGATGGGATACGAGAGTACTAATGAATACAGTACTGAGATACAAGCACCTACTGTTGTAGATCAGACTAAGCTTGCCAAGTACGAACTATTCCCAGGAGTATACGCTAACTCAGAACAGAGAGAAGCTATCGACAGAGTTACAGATTTCGTACGTAGAAGAGACCTAGGTAGAGCTGATGACAGGTTCATTTTATCTGGTGCCGGTGGTACAGGTAAGACTACTATCATCAAGAAGATTGTAGGTGAGCTGATTAAGGGTGGTTATTCGCCTCAGAACATTGCTTACTCAGGTCTGACTCACACAGCTGTACAGTCTTTAAGACGTGCAGTGAATGATAGAAGCTTCACCTTCTCAACTATCCACTCACTGTTGGGTATCAGAAAAGATGAGAGAGCTTCAATGGAACAGGGACGTGAGGTCTTCAAGCCGTCAGGTCTGTCTACTATTGACAACTACTCAGTGATTATCATCGATGAGAGTTCAATGCTTTCAGATGAGCTTGATGAGATCCTTACTTCTCTTACAAGCGGACAGAAGATCATCTTCATGGGTGACTATGCTCAGCTTGAACCAGTTGGACAGGATACAGACGCTTCACCTTTCAGAGAGTTGTTAGATGACAGAGACCACTCTGCAGTACTGATCAAGAACGAACGTACATCACATGCTGATATCGTAGATCTTCTTGCCAACTACAGGAATGCTGTTGATAAGATCAGAGGAGGAAACAGGGTAAGTGTTCAATCAGTACTACCTTTTGCCGGTCGTAAGGATACAAAGAACATCACCTTCTCAAGAGATAAGCAGTTCATGACTGATTATCTTGACAAGATCAGACAGGCTATAACAGACAAAGATCCATACAACACAATCCTAGTAGCTTACCGTAACGACAGACGTCTACAGATTAATACTGCTGTTCGTCGTGCATTGTACGGTGCTGATGCTCCTAAGTTCGTTAAAGGTGATATGCTGATTGTAAACAGTGGCTACCAGTTGTCTAAAGAACAAGCTAAGAACATTGGCCAGGCTATGCTGTACAACATGCAGAGAGCTATTGTAGAATCAGCAGTTGAGACTAACATCAACAAGATTGTAACATATGAAGTAACCAAAGGGGATAAGAGATCAGTACAAATCAAAGTAGAGGGATGGCAAATGAGCATTAACCTTGGACCTGATTATGATAATGCGGTACTACAAGTTGAGTACGTAGATCCAATCAAGTTGAAAGAAATGACTCAGATGGTTTACGACAAATCAAACCGTAGCCGTCCTGTAGAACTAGTAAGTACTGGAGAAAGAATGACTTATGGTCAGTATCTAGCTTACAAAGATGCTATAAACTCTCAGTTCTTAGACACAGAGTATGCGTATGCTGTGACTTCTCACAAGTCTCAGGGTATGACTTACCCTTACGTGTTTGTAGAGGAGCAAGATATCATGAGTGTTGGACCAGCATCAGACAAGAATAAGATCAAGTCGCTGTA
>Ga0247808_10000329_pt1 | contig 24062 bp, 25 predicted proteins | sample UWRJL089202R1_FD_179914 | JGI IMG/M metagenome (GOLD analysis project Ga0247808, IMG submission 179914) | Plant litter microbial communities from Arlington Agricultural Research Station in Wisconsin, United States - UWRJ-L089-202R-1 | ecosystem: Environmental > Terrestrial > Plant litter >... | reverse complement strand
GAAACTTAAACAAGTCAACAAAGAGCACGGCAATAAATATGAAGCCGAAGTTATTGTTCATTTGCCCGAAAAAGTCATTACCGCCAGCGATACAACATTTAATATGATGGCCGCTGTCGATATTGTTGAGGCAAAACTTATTGCGCAGTTGCGAAAGTATAAGGATTCGATTGTGGAGCGCAAGTTAGCTTCGTCAACGTAGTTTCTCGTAACCTCAAAACCACCACAATTACTTCTTAAGAGCTAGCCCCTCATGGTATAATGATAACTAAAGAAATTTACCGAACTATTTCCGAAAGGCGAGGGGTTATATGATTACTAAGCAAGGTGCGCTCACTAAAGTATTTGGTGATCCACAAAAGAAGATGTTGAAACGGCTTGAAAAGCGCGTCGTGGCGGTTAATGCCCTTGAAGATAAGTACAAGAAGTTTTCAAAGGCAGACCTGCCAAAACAAACCGTAGTGCTAAAAAAGCGCTTAGCAAAAAAGGGGACCACTCTTGATTCTCTTCTACCCGATGCCTTTGCATTAGTGCGCGAAGCCAGTGACCGTGTGCTTGGCATGCGTCACTTTGACGTGCAGCTTGTTGGCGCCATGGTGCTTCACGAAGGCGACGTAGCTGAAATGAAAACCGGTGAAGGTAAGACACTGGTTGCAACCTTAGCGGTTTATTTAAACGCTCTTGAAGAAAAGGGTGTACACGTGGTGACGGTAAACGATTACCTGGCACAACGTGACGCCGCTGAAATGGGTGAGTTGTATAACTTCCTCGGTATGACTACCGGTGTTATTATCAACGACGCTTCATTCGTCTTCGACCCAAAGTTCGATAACGATGCCCACGAAGATGTGCACATGCGAAAACTTCGCCCATCTACCCGTAAAGAAGCCTACAATGCAGACATTACGTACGGTACGAACAACGAATTTGGTTTCGACTACCTGCGCGACAACATGGTCAACGAAGTTGAACTACTTCGCCAACGCGATTTGCACTTCGCGATTGTGGACGAAGTTGACTCGATTCTTATCGACGAAGCCCGTACTCCGCTTATTATTAGCGCCCCAGCTGCAGAAAACCCTGAAAGCTACCTACAATTTGCCAAGGTAACTAACAAACTTACGGCCGATGATTACATCCTCGACGAAAAGCGAAAAATGGTTTCATTAACAGACGATGGTGTTGATAAAATCCAACGCCTCCTTGGTGTTAAAAACCTGTACAGCCCTGAATATGTTCGTTCGGTATACCACCTCGACCAAGCATTGCGTGCTCAAACACTCTTTAAACGCGACAAAGATTACGTAGTAACTAAAGACGGTGAAGTTATTATCGTTGATGAATTTACTGGTCGTCTTATGCAAGGTCGTCGTTATAACGAAGGTCTTCACCAAGCAATCGAAGCAAAAGAAAACGTAGCTGTGCAACAAGAAAGCATGACACTTGCAACCGTTTCATTCCAAAACTACTTCCGTTTGTATAAAAAGCTTGCCGGTATGACTGGTACAGCTTTCACTGAAGCTGAAGAGTTGCAACAAATCTACAAACTTGATGTTGTTCAGGTACCTTCAAACCGTCCTATCCAACGTGTCGACGAGGAAGACCTTATTTTCCGTTCTGAAAAGGCGAAAATCAAGGCCGTCGCCGATGCAATTAAGGAATACCATAAAATTGGTCGTCCAGTATTGGTTGGTTCTGCCTCAATCGCTAAAAACGAAATGATCGCTGCCTACCTTGATAAAGAAAAAGTCCCGTACGAACTGTTGAACGCTAAAAATAACGAACGCGAAGCAGCTATTGTAAAACAAGCCGGCCAAAAGGGTGCAATTACACTTGCGACCAATATTGCCGGTCGTGGTACCGACATTAAGCTCGGTGAAGGTGTCGTTGAACTCGGAGGCTTAGTAGTGCTCGGTTCAGAACGTCACGAATCACGCCGTATCGACAACCAGCTGCGTGGACGTGGTGGACGCCAAGGTGACCCTGGGCTTACCCAATTCTACGTTTCAACCGAAGATGACCTCATGCGTATTTTCCAAGGTGAACGTATTTCGGCTCTGATGAACCGTATTGGTATTGAAGATGATATGCCAATCCAACACAAGATGGTCAGCAAGACCCTCGAAGCGGCCCAAAAGCGTGTTGAAGGTTACAACTTTGATAATCGTAAAAACGTCGTCCAGTATGACAACGTTATTAACCGTCACCGTCGGGTTGTCTACACAGTTCGTCGCAAGATCCTTGAAGGCGAAGACATCAAAGCTGAAATCGAACGCCTTGTGCAAGCTAAGGTTCGCGAACTGACGCTTGTTCCTGCTAAAAACAACAAGCTCTTCTTCGAACAGTTCGACGCCGTCTTCCCAATTAACGACAAGAAGCTCAAAGCTATTGGCGCTGAAAAGAAAGATAAAGCTCGGTACGACCTCGCCTTAAGCGAAGTGCACAAGCTTTACAAAGCTAAAGAAGAAGAGCTCGAAACTGAAGTGATGCGTAAGGTTGAACGTGAAGTTTACCTACAAGTACTCGATACTTTATGGATGCAGCACCTTGAAAACATGCAACACCTTCGTGAGGGTATTCACTGGCGTAGTGTTGGTCAACGCGACCCATTGGTTGAATACCGTTCTGAATCACAAAAACTATTCGATTCATTGCAACAAACCCTTCGAGAAGAAGTGTTGCGCTTTGTGATGCGTGTTACCGCTAGCGATGCCTTAGCTCGTAGCCAAGAAGATCACGACACAGAACTAACTCGTTTAGCTGAATCTGCAGTTGAAAAGGGTGTTAATGAAGTAACGACTGGCGAAAGTAGCCGCGACAAAGACTTCAAGGTCGAAAAAGCCGAAAGCGCCAGTGAACAACAACGCAAGAAAAACGTTGCTGCCAAGAAGAAAAAGAGTCAACGCCAGAACAAAAAATCTGGGCGAAAAACCGGCCGAAAATAGTAAATAACCTCCGTCTGAAAGACTCCCTATGAACCATACCGTTGAAGAAGTGAAGCTTAAAAATGGCGCTCGTGGCCTGTTAATTAACGTACCCGGCGCTACGGTTATGAGCATGCAGTTTCATTTCCGCGCTGGGAGTCGTTACGCTAAAAGCAAAGACATCGAGCAAGTTGCTCACATTATGGAGCACATGGCTTTTGGTGCGAACGCCCGTTTTCGTTCAGAAAACACTTTCGAGGCTGAATTCACCAAAAACGGCGCCTATCACAATGCCTATACTTCTGACTTGGCTATGGTTTACGAAGCCGACTGTGCTGATTTTGAATGGGACCGCATTCTGGATTTACAGAAGTTAAGTATTTGTGAACCTCGTTTCAACGAAAAAGAGCTTGATGCCGAGAAGGGGAATGTACGGAGTGAAATTACCAACTACCTTAACGACCATCACCGTATTTTATGGCCACGTATTCAACAATTGCTCGGTGAGGACGTTTTAACACCACGCCAAAGCCTCAGCACTATTAATACGGTCACTTTGTCTGATATCAAAGAGCACCACAAGCGAACGCACACCACGTCAAACATGCGCTTTGTTATTGCTGGTAAGCTCCGTGGTCGTAAAGCCGATATTATTCGCCAATTAGAAGGCTTTGAACTGCCAGAAGGTGAGCGCTTTGTAGTGCCGCGCGACCAATTGCATAGTGCTGGCCCAGCGGTCATTCGCCGTAAAGATGCTTCTAATCTAACCTTTGGTTGGACGCTGAGTGTGCCGCGAGTGCTGCGCGACGAAGAATTGGATGCGCTTGATACTTTGAACCATATCCTTACCGGTACGGCTTCGTCACGTATCTTTGGTAAAGCTCGCGCTAAAGGCCTGGCGTATCACGTTGGCGCCTACGCTGGTGCCGGGTTCTATGAAAGCTCATGGGACATCTTAGCTCAAGTAAACCACGACACAGCTCCGCAACTATTCGATATAATGGTGCGCGAGATTAAAGCCGTCCTTGACGGTAAATTAACCGATGCTGAAATTGAAGCCGCAAAATCATTTGGCCTGGGCCGACACCAAATGGGTGCTCAAACCGTTTCGCAAATTAGCGGCTTTTACACGAACCGTTATTTCGCTGACGACTTTATTAAAGACTACGACAGGGTGCCGGATTTCATGCGCCGCGTGACTCGTGAAAAAATTGTCGCCGTTGCCAAAGAATTTATCGACGCTAATACTTGGGTACTAGCTGCTGTCAGTAGTGGCGATAAAGATGAACTCGTTGCCTTAAACGAAAAATTGATTCCACTTTTTCCTGAGGAGGAATAACCATGCCATTACCGCACACTGTTGAAGAAATCGTTTTAAAAAACGGTATCCGTGGTTTATTAATTGATGTTCCTGGTTCGAGCGTGGTGAACTACGAAATTCATTTCCTAGCGGGTAACCATTATTCGCCAAGCCCCGAAGTGCAACAAACCGCCCACTTAATGGAACACTTAGCCTTCGGTGGTACGAAAGAGTTCCCAACCCAGGAACAATTTAGCCAAGAATTCACCAAAAACGGCGCCTACCACAATGCTGGTACTGCCGAATATGAAATGAGTTATTATGCCGATTGCGCCCTGATGGAATGGGACCGTATTTTAGATTTACAAAAATCAGCCATTACCGAACCGTTATTTACTGAAGAAATTCTTCAAGCCGAAAAAGGAAACGTTCGTGAAGAACTAACCGGGCAAGCCAATAACCGTCGCCGTATCATCTGGCAAAAAACTATTCGAGCTATGGGCGACTCGATACTTATTGACCCTGATAAAATTAAAACTATTAATGCCGTGACGTTAGCTGATATTGAAACGCATTACAAAACCACCCACACCCTAGGGAATATGCGCTTTAGTTTTGCAGGCGATTTAAAGAAGCACCGAGACTATATTATTTCCGAATTCGAGCAGTGGAAACTTCCTAAAGGCAGTCGTTTGCCCGTGCCAAAGCAAACGCTTCACTCAACACCAGCCGTTTCGGTGTACCGAGCTGATATGCCCAGCATTATCTTTACGATTATGATTGCTTTGAATCGAAAATATTCCAAAGAAGAGGAAATTGCCTTGCAAGCCCTTAGCCATATTCTGACCGGCACGCACCACTCACGCATCCTTGGTACAGCCCGAACTAAAGGGCTTTGTTACGGAATGGGTAGTAGCGGTAATGTCGATATTGACGGCGTTTCGCGTTTTGAAATTGGTGGCCAGGTGAGTGCCGCCAACTCGGTCGCACTATTCGAACTTATTGGCGAAGAACTTGGTAAAGCCGCCGACGGTGACATTACCGACAAAGAATTAAACGATGCCAAGCAATTCAGCTTAGGCACCCAACAGATGAACGGCCAAACCGTCAACGATGTAAACTCGTGGTACTCTAACCAGTATTTTGAAGACGAAACCATCGATTTAATGGCCAATGCCCCCGAGCAAATTAAGTCGATCAAACGCGAGCACATGCAGATATTATTAAAGGAATTGCTTGAAACCGGGCAATGGACTATCGGTGTTATTGGCGCCATGCGCAAACCTGAAGTCAATAAACTGTACGACATTATCGAAAAACGTATGCACCAAGGTGTAAAATAGAGGTATGAAGATTGCTATCGCCGGTTACGGAGTCGAAGGCCAAGAAAGCTTTCGCTATTGGTCGAAGTTGCCTGAAAACGAAGTAACGATTGTTGACGAGAAGGGAACTGGCGCGCCTATTCCTGAAGGTATACCTTCAATTGTCGGCCCCGATGCCTTTAAGCAATTAGAAGGCTTTGATTTAGTTATTCGAACTGCTGGGCTTGCCCCAAACAAAATCGCCACTAGCGGTAGGATTTGGTCTGCTACAAATGAATTTTTCGAAAAATCTCCCGCGCCAATTATTGGTGTGACTGGTTCGAAAGGGAAGGGAACAACCGCTAGCTTGATCGCCTCCATTTTAGAAGAGGCGGGTAAAAAAGTCTGGTTAGTGGGCAATATTGGTATTTCAGCACTGTCGGTTCTCGAACAAATTAAGCCCGATGACATTGTTGTTTACGAACTTTCTAGTTTCCAATTATGGGATTTGCAGCGCTCTCCACAAGTTGCCGTCGTGTTATTTATCGAGCGTGAACACTTAGACGTGCACGCAAACATGGAAGAATACGTTGAATCCAAAGCTCAAATTACCAAACACCAAATACCTGGCGATATTCTTATTTATAATGCCGAAAATAAATACTCGGTTCAAATTGCCGATAGCTCTGTGGCCCAAAAAATTGGCTACCCATCAAACGATGCCGCGCATGTGGTTGATGGTTGGTTTTACTATGGCCAGCAGCAACTGGTGTCGGTCAATACATTAAGTATTCCTGGTGCCCATAACGTCAGTAATGCCTTGGCGGCAATTGATGCTATCTGGCCCTTCACTCAAGACGTTGATGCGATTGAAGGCGGCCTGTCAGACTTTATAGGTCTGCCGCACCGTTTAGCGTACGTCGCTAATGTGAATAACGTTGAATATTACGACGATAGCATTGCTACCACGCCAAGCTCGGCCATTGCTGCCCTGCGAGCCTTCGCTGATAAACCAAAAGTTATTATTTTAGGCGGCTCTACCAAAGGCTCGGAATTCAACGAACTAGCTATGGAACTTACCCGGCACGATGTTCAGGTGATTTTAATTGGCGATGAGGCTGCCCGTATTGCAGAGGCACTGGAGATAGTTGGCTTTACACATTATGAATCTATTGAGAACGCCACCGCTGAATTATTTACTCGTCGGGCTGCCGAACTGGCGTTGCCGGGTAGCGTAGTACTACTCAGCCCAGCTGCCGCGAGCTTTGGCATATTCAAAAATTACGCCGATAGGGGCGAGCAGTTTATTGCTGCGGTTAATAACTTATAATGCAACCACTCCTCAAACGTCTCAAACAACTACGAGCTTCAATTGAAGCCGCCGTTAACCGGTTGCGACTTGAAGAGAAACAGGTCCTCATCTCGGAACTAGAAGCCCAGCTGGCTACCTCGGAAATTTGGAACAACCCCAACCATGCTCAAGACCTTAGCAAGCAGTTGTCTGCTTTGAATAAGATGGTCGACCCATGGTTGACCCTAGAAGCGCAGGTCAGTGACCTCGCCGAATTAATGGATCTAGATGATGACAGTTTACTAGCTGAATTTGAAGGCCAAATAATTGCCTTTGAACACGAATACGAAACCATGCGCAAAGACCTATTGTTCGACGGAGAGTTCGATGATCACAATGCAATTCTGCGCTTGAGCGCCGGTGTTGGCGGTACCGATGCCCAAGATTGGACCCAAATGCTCGAGCGGATGTATATTCGTTGGGCTGAAAAGAACGACATGTCGACTTCAAACCTCGAACGTTCAGCGGGCGAGGAAGCTGGCTTGAAATCGGTGGTCATTGAAGTGACTGGGCCGTTCGCTTACGGTAAGCTAAAATCCGAACACGGCGTCCATCGTTTAGTTCGTCTGAGTCCATTTAACAGCGACAACCTGCGCCAAACCAGCTTCGCTCTTGTTGAAGTGCTGCCACAGATTGACGCACCTTCAGAAGTGCAAATCGACGATAAGGACATTAAGGTTGATGTGTACCGAGCTGGTGGCCATGGTGGTCAATCAGTCAACACAACCGATTCAGCTGTTCGTATTACCCATATTGCAACTGGCATTGTGGTGGCAATCCAAAACGAGCGCTCGCAGCTACAAAATAAAGAAACGGCCATGAAATTATTACGCTCGAAGTTGGCCCAGCTGCAAATGGAGCAGCACGTTAGCTCAATTACCGAGCTACAAGCAGGGGAGTCGGCCAATTGGGGCAGCCAAATCCGAAATTATGTCCTTCACCCGTATACACTTGTCAAAGACACTCGCACCAAGCATGAAACCAATAACGCCCAAGGTGTGCTTGATGGCGACCTCAACCCCTTCATGGAAGCCTTCCTTGAAGCCCCAACGAATGACTAATTTCTAACATACAAGCCTTGCGGGTGAGTCGCTTATGCTATACTTAATACAGAAATGATACTGCTAGACCGAGTAACAAAAACATATGGTAAAGATAACGCACCAGCCCTCAGTCGACTGAGCCTCTTTATCGAACCCCGTGAGTTTGTGATTATTGTCGGTTCATCTGGAGCGGGTAAGTCAACACTCTTAAAGTTATTAACTCGTGAAGAAAAACCAACGACCGGCAAAATCGTCGTCGGTGGTATTGATTACGATACTCTTAAAGATAACCAAATCCCGATGCTTCGGCGCAAAATTGGTGTAGTCTTTCAGGACTTTAAGCTGCTTCCGCAACGAACCGTCTTTGAAAATATTGCTTTTGCCCTTGAAATTGCCGGTATGACTGGCCGTGAAATTAAAAACACCGTGCCAAAGGTGATTGACCTGGTGGGGTTAACGGGTAAAGAAAAACAATTCCCAGGCCAACTTTCTGGTGGTGAACGTCAACGCGTAGCGATTGCCCGGGCCATTGTGCGCCAGCCTAAAATCCTTATTGCCGATGAGCCAACGGGTAACTTAGACCCTAAGAATACGTGGGAGATTGTTCGATTACTCGAAAAAATTAATAAATACGGCACGACTGTATTACTAACAACCCACAACGCCGACATCGTGAACAAGCTGAAGCGGCGAGTGATCACGATTGAAGGCGGCAAAGTAACGGGTGACCAGGCTGAAGGAAGTTATAGGCAATAATATGGCGAAGAACAAGAAAAACGTTAGCTCAAAAACAATCTCCAAGCAAAAACGCCACCGCCGACAGTGGGTGACGTTCCTTCGTATGTGCCGTTACGGTGTAAATAACTTTACTCGTAACGCCTGGCTCACCGTGGCAGCAACAGCAATTATGACTATTACGTTGTTTGTTATTTTCGTCAGCTTAGTAGCGCATGATGTGCTTACTAATACCGTTGATGACCTACGCGACAAGGTGACGATGTCAATTTACCTTAAAACCGATGCCACGGCCGAAAATGTAGAAAAGATAGCCACCGATGCTCGGGCACTGAGCAGCGTTACTAACGTATCTATCATCACCCCCGAACAAGCTCGCGATTCATTTATCGATCAAGAGAAAAATAACGCCAGCACGCTCGACGCCATTAAACTTGCGAACAACCAATTCCCATGGACGGTGAGTATTAAGGTTGTAGATATCAATAACACCTCTCAGCTTGCTAGTTTTGTCACCGATAATGCCGGCCTTCAGGAAAATATTAACGCCGAAAGCCCACCGTCGTTCGCCGGTGACCGCCGCGAAGCGATTGAATCAATTGGTACTGCGGCCAACTTAGCAATCCAAGGTGGTATTGCGGTGAGCATCGTCTTTACAAGTATTTCAATGCTGATTATCTTCAACACTATTCGTATGGCTATTTTTAACCGTAAAGAAGAAATACAAATGATGAAGTTGATTGGTGCTGAAAGTTCATTTATTCGCGGTCCGTTCTTAGTTGAAGCAATTGTATACGGCTTCTTCGGCGCCTTGCTGGCTAGTGGGCTAGGGTATAGCTTGCTGATGGTGATAGCGCCGTCGCTCGAGGCAGCCTTGGTGCCAATTGCTCCAACCGTTGAATTCTTGACTGTGTATGCCGGCTTTGTGGTGTTAGCCATGATTATCGTCGGTGCTATTATTGGTGTAATTTCCTCTCTGTTGGCAACCCGTCGTTACCTGAAATTATAATTTTAAACTATACATATTAAATTGACAGCGCATTGCGCTTATGATAAGTTAGGTAGTAATGATGAACCTGCGCACCACCACACCAGTTTCAAAATCCCTTGCTCTTAAATGGGGCGTAGCCCTTGTAGCTATTATTATTGCCGTAACTGCCAGTATCGTCTGGGTTAACCGCCCAGTCTCTGCCGACCAATACGACGACAAAATCCGTGCCTTACAAGCTGACATGTCACGTTTCCAAGCTGAAGCAAACCGCTTGAACGCTGAAGCAGTCACATTAAGCAATGCCTTGGCGCAACTTACAAACGAGAAAAACGCCTTGCAATCGCAAGTTGACCTTAGCCAGAGCCAATATGACCAACTAATTATTAAAATTGCCGATACTGAAAAGCAAATTCTTGATAACCAAAATGCGCTTGGTTCAACTCTAGCTGGCCTATACGTAGATGACGACATATCACCAGTTGAAATGCTTGCCAGTAGTAAAGATATTTCTGAATTCTTAAATAAGCAAGAATACCGTAACTCAATCAAAAAAGAGTTGAGCAGTACTATTAACCGCGTAAAAGACCTTAAAGTACAACTAAGTAGCCAAAAAGCTGAAGTTGAAAAAGTTCTAGCCGAGCAAAAAACTGCTCGTGATGAACTGGTAGCTAAAGAAAGCGCCCAAGCTAACCTGGTTGCGCAAACACGTAACGATGAAGCTGCCTACCAGGGCATGATCAAGAGTAGTGCTGCTGGTATTGCTGACGCCAAAGCCGCTCAAGCAGCTATTCGCGCTCGGGCAAACTCTACCGGTGGTTACACACTTGTAAACGCAGGCTCACTGGGTGGATACCCATGGAATAGTTCGAACTGTACTATGCAAGGCTACATGTCGACCGGCGGTTCAAATGGTAACGGTGGCGATGGCCACGGTTACGGTTGCCGACAATGTGTAAGCTACGTTGCTTGGAAGATCGCCAAAGAAACCGGTATTTATTACCAAAACTGGGGCAACGGTGGCCAATGGGCTCAGTCAGCCATTCGGAATGGTTACAAGAACCTTGGTGGAACTCCGCAACCTGGCTCAATCGCTGTACTATGGGGTAACCCTGGACACGTCGCATGGGTAGAGTCTGTCAGCGCCGACGGAAGCAAAGTGACCGTGAGCCAATATAACTGGAATTACGGTGCTGGCTACGGAATGTATAGTGTGATGGAACTCTCTAGTGGTTTCTTCGACCAATACGTAAAAATTACTTAAATATCCTAAGCAAAACATAACTTCTATAGCGTATCCTAACTTGGATACGCTATAATTATTACAAGAATTAAATATCTTTTTGAACGACAGGGGAGTTGTAAGTAATGGCCGAGCATGTACGAAAAATACGTAGGTTTGATAGCGAGAAAAAACGCGTATCAACACCAGTCTTAATTATTGGCTTCGCAATTGTGGCGGGTATTGGCTACGTTGCCGGTGCTTTGAACGGCCAACTACCTAGTAGCCTCACTGCGCTTGTCAATAAAGACAAACTCGACCTTTCGTCGGTACAAGCAACCTACCAAGCAGTGCAAGGTAACTTTGATGGTGATATCGATGAAGCTAAATTGGTTGAAGGTGCGAACCGCGGCCTGGTTGATGCACTCGGCGATCAATACACGGTGTTTATGAGTAAAAAAGAATCAACCGAGTTTGATGCTAGCTTAACCGGCAATATCGGTGGCGGTATTGGTATTGAACTGAGCCTACGCGACGGCCTGCCGACAATTGTGCGGGTGCTTCGCGATAACCCAGCTGAAAAGGCCGGTGTAGCAGTGAGCGACATTGTCACAGCGGTAAACGGTGAAGACGTTAAAAATAAAACAACCAACGAGATTGTTACCAAAATTCGTGGTGATGCGGGTACGACGGTTAAACTGACGGTGTTCCGCGGCGGTGAAGCTAAAGACTTTACCCTCACCCGTGAAGTCGTTAACAACCCAAGCGTCTACGGCTCTGTTGTCGATGGCGTTGGCGTTATGACCATCTCACGTTTCGACGATAAAACCGGTGGCTTAGCTCGGGCGCTGGCTACCGAATTTAAGACCGCTGGAGTAAAGGGTGTCGTGCTTGACCTTCGCGGTAATGGTGGCGGTTATGTGACGGCAGCCCAGGACGTTGGCGGTATCTGGCTTGATAAACAAGTAGTTGTGACTGAGAAGAAAGGGAACGCTGTAGTTGATGAACTCAAAACCGGTGGCAGCCCAATCTTGAACGGTGTACCAACGGTTGTGCTAATTAACTCAAGTAGTGCCAGCGCCAGTGAAATTGTGGCCGGCGCGCTGCGTGACCATAAAGCCGCAACTTTGATGGGTGAGAAATCGTTTGGCAAGGGAAGCGTCCAAAAATTGGTTAACTTAAGCGAAGGTACGATGCTGAAGGTGACTGTGGCCCGTTGGTACACTCCAAGCGGCCTGAATATCTCTGAAAAGGGAATTGCGCCAGATACTGTGGTTGCGCGCACTGTAGATGATTTCAACGCCAACCGCGACCCACAACTTGATGCTGCTAAGGCAACGTTCTGAATAACGCCGTTATCGAAGTGGCTAAAGGGTGGTGTCGCTTGTGCTAACTAAACGAGCGTAGTACAATACAGCGTATATGGATACACAAAAGAAAATCCTCCTTGTTGAAGATGACGAAGCCCTCGCCGGCGTATATAAAGCTCGCCTTGAAATTGAAGGCTTTGAAACTCAGTGGGTAGGCAACGGCGAATTAGCCCTTACTGCTGCTATGACATTCAAGCCTGACCTCATTTTGCTTGATGCAATGATGCCAAAGATTAGTGGTTTCGACGTACTTGATATTTTGCGTAACACCCCTGAAACCAACAACATCCACGTAGTTATGCTTACTGCCTTAAGCCAGCCAAAAGACAAAGAGCGGGCTGAATCACTCGGTGTTGATGATTACTTGGTGAAGTCACAAGTAGTCATTGGTGATGTTATCGAACGTGTCCGCTACCACCTTGGTATCGCTGAACCAACCTCAGCCTAACCGCTTTGTATTTGAACATTAGCAACTCCTCGGTGGAGTTGCTTTTTTATTGTGTTTATGCTATAATTTACTTATATTAAAAAAGTGAAACGAACGTATCTATTATGAATAATGAAGCTAATCCATTCAACCCAGAGAACGAAGCTGCTCCAAAGTATTTTGATGCTATTGCTCATGAACTTATTCAGGACAAGACTTTACTCGAACTTCCTGGTGGCCAACGCGGTGCGGTAATCGTCGATCGTTTTATTGGTTCGGTGGTTCGTCATGGCGACGTGCAGGGGAGTGGGGAATTGTACAGTCCTGCCGCTGTACTTGACGGCATGGATGCGATTAAAAATTATAGTGTAAATGGTTTTAGGAAGATTACCGGTACTGATGGACTGCGTAGTGCTGTCCGTGAGCTCAGCCTCGATAGCGATGTTATGAATGTCTTCGGTGATATATCTAAGCGCCTCAGCCAAGACGAAGAGGGCAAGTATACCCTTACCAGCCCAGCGCAAATTGAAGGCTACCTGCTTGCGGGTGGTGAGGAGAACCAAATACGTAATGGCGTTGGAGGTGTTGATATGCCAGGGGATGATTGGGTTCCGGTTATTGTTGAGCATACGCAACGAATGGCCGAAGACCCTAACGTGCACTGGACGACAAGCAGCGAAGCGCGTGACTTGATAAACTCTTCTGGACCGTTACTTAAGAACACCGGCCGCGACTGGTTAATGGCTAACTCATCGGCTCGAAAAGCTGGTGTTGATGTAGATCTACTGCGCCGTTCAGCTGAGACGGTGCAACGCCGAGCGAAAGATTCCCAAGATATGGGCCAGGCGGCACTTTTCCTAGCTACCGGTGGGCGCGTAAGCAATTACAGGAAAGACCTTGATCGTCGATCGGGATATTAGCCCTCAAATATAAGACGAAATGTATCAAAAAAATAACTCCCTGGTTAAACCGAGGGAGTTATTTTTGTTTGCTTAGTAACTAAGCTGCAACTGGAGCTGTAACAGTTACTTGAGTACGAGTTACTGTTTTACCGGTAAATTTACCCTTTTTAACTTTTTGGAAGCTCACAACACCTGCTTGAGCGGCGTGAATAGTGAAGTTCTTGCTAAGGAAAGTACCTGGACCGGCAACTTTTGTGCTACCAGTTTGGCGTACTAAAACTTCGCCAGTGTTCACTACTTGGCCACCAAAGCGTTTAACACCAAGTCGAGGACCGGCGTTATTGCGGTTATTTTTACTTGAACCACCTGCTTTTACGTGTGACATATATTATTTTCTCCTTGAGCACTGACGCTCGTTCAATCTGTTCAATTGTAACTAATTACAAGCCAACTGTCAAGGGGTTCTGTGGTTACAAAGCCCAACTGTCCCAACAGAGCCCTCTTGGCTTAAGCCTCGTGCATGTTCGCTCGGTCGCTTTGGCACCTGCGGAACTCGCTGCGCTCAGACAGTCCTCGGTGCTCAAGGCTTCCTCGCAACCATGCACAGGTTTCGCCAAAGGTCCTCTGTTGGGACAGTTGAGCTTTGCAAATCTCGAAACTCTTGGCCAGCGGCTTGGCTGTTATATCGCTGTGAAAGATCATTTGGCGAGACCTAATAATTCCACCGAAGCTTCCTTGAGAGTCGAGGACTGTCTGAGCGCAGCGAGTTCCGCAGACACCAAAGAAGCATCGGTGGAATTATTAAGGCTCAAGACAACGAGATCTAGAACGGCGATATAACAGCCAAGCCGCTGAATAAGTCGTTTCAAGTTAAAAGTTCAAAAGTATTTAACTATCAATATGTTAAAATCAGAGGTGGAAAGCCCTTTGTGGCCTCCAAATACAATTTGGAACACAGCCTAACCCTTATGAATTAAACCCATAAGGTATGGTTGAAAATCGCGTTAACAGTACTGAACCCGTCGTTCAGGCTCGTTAACGCGTCGCGTAGGGAAACTTATGTGGGATCATATGGTCCGCCTGGCGGCGGGTTCTGTGTTTCCCCTTCATAACTATATTCGACGGTTGGAGGTGTTTTGATGTTTAAAGATTACACAAAAACTGAACGAATCGTTATCTTTATAAGCGGTATCGGCCTTATGATGCTGGCAACTATGCAACTGTATATCGCAATTGTTTCGATCTAGCTAAGGTTAGATCTTTTTTAATACAAGCAGTTCACGGGCCACAACTTGGTCGGGGCGGTGGTAAAGTAACTGCTCTGTTGGAACTGTTTCAAACTTCACTTGTTCAAAGCCGAGTTCGTTCAAATTGTCGATAAGTGGTAGGTGAGTGAAGCGGCCTTCTTTGTCTTTCCAGGCTGGAACGGCCAAAACAACTGGCGTGCCTGATTTTAGTTGCGTATTAAGGTTCCGCAAAAAGCCAGTAATAATAAAGTTACAGTTGCCACGGACTTCAATTAATTTAGCTGAAGATGGTGGGGCGCTAAATGGTTGGCCGAGGTACGATTCGCTCACGACGGCATCGATAGGTTGTTGCCATTTCGTATCGACTGCATCGCCTTCATGAAGGTACCATTCGGTAGTAAAGCGGTACGTACTTTGTAGCCAGTTAAGGTTTTCACGGCTAAAGCGAATCATCTTTTCGGCAATGTCGGTACCGTATACCGCGTAACCTAGTAGTGAAGCTTCTTGTAAAAGAACGCCGGTTCCACAGAATGGGTCGAGGATGCGTGGTGAGTTTAAATCAGACTCAGGGTCTTTGGTGATTTCGCCGGCGAGGTTAATCATAATTTGAGCCAGCTTCGGTGGAAGCATGCCAACAAAGGCATCACGCTTTGGACGGCCTTGGTCGCGGGCAGCTAAAGCGGTAATATTTTGCGCGCCGGTACTTTCAGCAACCATAATGGTTTTGCCGCCACGAATAATAAGCAGCTCTACTTTATTGTCGGCGAGGCCAAGTTTGTTGTGGTGTGAAGTGGCCGAGTTAAGCGCAATTTCTTGCTGAGGGATAAGGCGAATACTGGCACCCTTGCCTTTAAGTTTACCTTTAAGGATAAGACCAACTTTTTGTAAGTCGCGAACGTTCACATCAACACCATAGGCGCTGAGGCCTAAAGTAATTTTTCCATCGTAGTTTCCCCATTTGCGAGAGTAGTGCTGAATGATCGCATCGCTGACGCGGCGCCAATCGTTGGTTGATTGGACTTCAAAGGCAACTCGACCGGCTTTTTGAGTACCGCCAAGTTTTTGAATGTCGATTGAATCGGTATCAACGAGGGCGGTGTCGGCTGAAAACCAGCTCACTCGTTTGTAAGTTCGTTCAAGTTCGGCGATAGATAAGGCCGGCTGGCGACCAAGAAGGGCAATGTGCATAGACTCATTATAACATTGTCCACCCCTTAAGAACTAAAAGTTGTATAATGAATTATATGAAGCTTACATTCCGGAGTTGGTTAACGATTATTACGTTGGTATTACTAGCCGTGGTTGTCGTTGCGGCCTGGCCGGAAATCAAAAAAGCTGCCGGCCTTTTATCGCAAGTTAATATTTTAATTTTGCTGCTACTCATCCCAATTCAGTTCGCTAGTTACTACGCAACTGGAGGGATGATTTTTTCATATCTACGGGCTAAAGGCGAGATAAAACACATGGGCCATGGGGCGATGACTCGTTTGGCACTTGAGCTTAATTTCGTGAATCACATTTTGCCAAGCGGTGGAGCAGCGGGCTTCTCTTATTTGGCTTGGGTATTAAGTCGCCATAAGGTATCGGTGTCACGCTCAACAATGTCACAAATTGTCCGCTTTACGCTGACGTTTATTAGTTTCGTATTACTGCTGGGTGTAGCGATGATTATTTTGACCTTCAACCATCAAATCGACCGAACGATTGTGCTTGTATGTAGCGCACTAATGGTTGTTGCTGTTGGCGGTACTTTGTTTGGTATCTATCTTATTAAAAGCTTGCCGCGCTTGCGTAAGTTTTCGGCTTGGCTAACGGAAAAATCAAACAAATTTATCAACTGGATTACTCGAGGTCGAAAGAAGGATATTGTTAAGGGCGCAGTGCTACTAGAGTTCTTCGACGGCCTGCACGATGACTACATGGCAATCCGCCGTGACCGTCGTATTTTAATTAAGCCGTTTGCGTGGGCAATTGTTGCTAATATTTTGGACGTCGCCCTTATTTGGGTATCATTCTGGGCACTGGGATACCAGGTCGACCCAGCGTTGCTTTTTGTAGCTTTTGGTATCGCCTCGATTGCCGGCGCGGTGTCGGTAACGCCTGGCGGAGCCGGGGTGTACGAAGCGGTGATGGTGGCCTTTTTGGCAGCCAGCAATGTCTCGCCAGAGATTGCGATCGCCGGTACGCTACTGGCTCGGGTAACGTTACTGTCAGGTACCATTTTGTTCGGCTACCTTTTCTATCAACTAACGATTTTGAAACATGGAAAACAATCCACTCCAATTGAGCGTTAGTGAGTTCGTTGAACTTACTAACCAAACCCTTGAATACGCCTACCCAACGGTAAGCGTCATTGGTGAAGTCACTGAATTTAGAATCTCCCAGGGTAAGTGGGTTAGTTTCAAATTGAAAGATGCCGGTGCGGTGGTTGGCTGTTTCTTAACAACCTACCAACTGCGAATGCCTGTTGAAGATGGCATGAAATTATTGGTGGTGGCTAACCCGCGCTTGAACAACAAAGGCTTCTTTAGTTTGAATGTGCGATCGATGAAACCGGTAGGGGAAGGCTCAATTAAAAAAGGCTTCGAATTGCTTAAGGCGAAGCTAGAAGCAGAGGGATTATTTGCCCCTGAACGCAAGCGTCGTTTGCCACGAGTTCCGCAACGCGTTGCGGTGATTGCTAGTACTGAATCGGCTGGCTATGTAGATTTTTGTAAAATTATTAACGAACGCTGGGGCGGCATGTCGGTTGAAGTAGCGCACACCCAGGTACAAGGCGTGCCAGCACCCGATCAGATGATTCGCGCAATTCGTTACTTCAATAGTCTCGAAGTGTTGCCAGAGGTACTGGTAATCGTTCGCGGTGGTGGTAGCGCGGAAGACTTAATGGCCTTTAATGATGAACCGCTGGCGCGAGCTATTGCTGCCAGCCGTATTCCTACGTTGGTCGGTGTCGGCCACGAGGTTGATACCAGCTTGGCGGATATGGTAGCCGATGTTCGAGCGGCGACGCCGACCAACGCTGCCGAAATTTTGGTACCCGACCGCAATGAAATTATTCGAGCGGCTCACCAACAGGCGGCCTCGCTGGGTAATCAGCTTACGCAAGCGATTGACGAATACTCGGCTCGTACCCGCGAGCAACTAAACGCCGCCTTTCGCCGTATCCAAGAAAAGCTCGACGAACACTTCGAGCGGTTAGCAACATTACGGCTGGCAACGGCTCAATTAAACCCTGAAAACATATTGAAACGGGGCTACGCCCTACTAAGAGGAGATGTTAAGCTAGGGGCAACGGTTGAAATTGAAACATTACATGAAATAGCTACGGCGGAGGTAAAAAATGTCAGATCTAAATAACGATAAAACAGTCCAAGATAAATTGAGTGACCTATCAGAGCTGGTAGCCTGGTTCCAAAGCCCAGCTTTTAAACTTGAGGATGCTTTTGATAAGTTTAAACAATCCGAAACACTGGCTGAAGAAATTGAAAAAGATTTAACCAAACTCAAAAACGATATTCAAGTCGTCAAAAAGAAATTCGATACCGAAGACTAATGGATTGGATGTACGTCGCCGCGGGTATTGTTGTACTGCTAGGGTTTAGCGCTTTTTTTGGTGCCCCGTATGTACCCAGCCGTCGCCGTGATGTGACACGAATGTTCGACGAGCTATATCCGCTGAGTGCAGACGATACGCTTATCGATGTCGGTAGCGGTGATGGTATTATCTTACGTGAAGCCAGCCGGCGTGGCGCCCGAACAGTTGGGTATGAAATTAGCCCTTTGTTCGTGGCTATCGCTAAATGGCTGTCACGGGGTGATAAAAAGGTAACCGTCACAATGGCGAACTTTTGGCTGGCAAAATTTCCATCAGCCACCACGGTTATATATGCTTTTTCGGTGAATCGCGATGGCAATAAAATGAGAAACAAAATCCAGGCCGAAGCGACTCGTTTGAATAAACCACTGACATTAATTTGCTACGGTAGCCCGTTACCAAAAAAGTCCGCTAAGCGGACTTTTGAGGCGTACCATTTGTACTTATTTGAACCTAGTAAGCTGTAAGGCTATTTCTTTTTCTTCTTAACTGGTTTAGTTGCAACGTGTTGAGCGTGTGAATAGCCAAGTAAGCTAAGGACTAACATGATTACACCAGCTACCGCTGTGCCGTAAGCGGCGAACAGAGCAACGACTGACATGGTGTCAAAAGCGTAGGCGTTTAAAAGCATGCCGCGAAGTGTCTCGCCCTTGAAGACGGTGTCGACTTGGCCAGCCAGCTTGGTATTGGTAGGGTCGCTACGTGATTCGGTGCTTAGCTCAGAATACGCCTTGCCGTTACTGATAGTTTTAATGTGAGCTGCAATGTAGTTGTTAGCAAACACGTTGGCTTGAGCGCCAGTTAATACTTGTTGGCCAGCGTACTTCGAGACGGCTTCTTTATCAACAGCACTTAATGCGTTGATAGCGGGGCTATCGGCGGCAGGGAAAACGATTCGTTGCGGTTCAAGTTGTTGGGTAACTTGAGAGTGGATAAAACCTTGCGTAAAGAACAGCGCGGCAGAGGCGACTAACAGCACTGCTGTCATTAAGAGCCCGATGGTTGATAATACTTTGTCGATAGTTGAACGTTTCATAATTTCCTTCTTGTTTATTACATATGTACTGCTTATGTAATAATGAACTAGAGATAACTATTTGTCTGTGACGCTGGTCACATAGAAAGCTTATGATAAAAGACGAAACGGCTGCCCAAAAGGTCAAGAAACTTTACGTAAACCGCCCGTTATTAGAATACAAAAAGGGGAGTGTGATTATAATGCCAAGCGATGACAAATTGCCGTTGGTGACGTATATCGAGACTGGGCTTGTTGGTCAGTACGATATTACGTCTGAAGGCAACAAGGCGATGGTGAATATATATAAACCTGGCGCCTTCTTTCCTATTTCCTCGGTTGTAAATGGTACGTTTAATAATTATTATTTTGAAGCAATTACCGATGCTTCGGTGCGACAAATTTCCAGCCAGCAAGCTGAGCTGTTTTTAAAACAGAATCCGTCAGTTGTGTATGATTTACTACAACGTTTATATCGGGGAGTCGACGGAGTGCTACGACGAATGGTGTTACTACTAGGAGAGACTGCAAATACGCGACTGCTGTATGAGCTTTTTATGTTTGCCGATAGGTTTGGCACAAAGCAACCGGACGGTTCAATAGTGCTTGATATCACTGCTAAGGAACTTGCCCAGCAGACTGGCTTGGCTCGTGAAACAGTCAGCCGTGAATTAAAAAAATTAAAAGACTTAAAAGTATTGGTTGTGAGCAGAGGGCAGATTACATTACTCAGTAGGTGACCCTTTACAGTTGGAGGTAGCATAAGTATAATGACAGATATGAATCCTGACTTTCAGTATGGCCAGCAACCCGAACCGGTGCAGCCAACTCAGCCTAGCAACCCGTACGCCCAACAGGGGGTTCCTCAAATTCCTCAACAGCAACCCGTGTATCCGCAACAGCCGGGGTATACTCCGTACGGCCAACCGCCGACAACTCAACCTCCGTTGAACAATTATGTTATTTCAACAAAACCATCAAAACTATGGCTTATTCTTAGTATTGTATTTATCGCAACAACGCTGGCAGCGCTTGGCGGTGGCGTCTGGGCGTACATGAATTATCTTGACCAAAAAGATAACACTGATGCAAAAATTTCAACGGCCGTAGCGACTGGCGTAAAGAACCAAGCTGACAAAGATGCTGCTAACTTTCTTGAAAAAGAAAAGCAGCCCAATCGGCAGTTTGTTGGACCGGATGATTTTGGTCGCTTATCTTTCAACTACCCTAAGACGTGGAGTGTGTATCTAGCCAGCGATAGCACAGACGGAGGCACTTTCGAGGCTTACTTAAACCCAGCCACTGTTCCTCCGGTAGATGATGCCACCCAGTATGCCCTAAGGGTTACGATTGAACAAAGAAGCATCGAAGCGGTACTGGATGAGTACGACGACCTCGTCCAAGAAGGTGCTTTGAAGGCAACTGGCGCGAAAGCCGATGGTACTGATGGTACTCGACTGGAAGGTGCCTTTACTGAAGATATTCGAGGCATGGCTATTATTTTCAAAATTCGTGACAAGACCGTCACTATCCGTAGCGACGCTGAAACCTTTAGAGGTGATTTCGACGCACTTATTTCAACAATCAAGTTCAACAAATAATTCATTCTGCTTGTCTTTGCTTGAAGGCTTCGGGCGGTGATACACTAGGTACATGAATAGAGGCGAGGGTAGTTTTGAAGTGACACCGTTAATAGCGGCCGCTCACGAATTGAAAGCGCCACTTGCGTTGATGCGCCAACTTGCTCTGCGGCTAGGGGATGAGACAATCAGCCCAGCCGAGCGCCAACGGCTTTTGCAGCAAACCATCTTAACCAGCGAACGAGCACTTCGTCTAACGAGTGACTTAACAAAGACAGCCCGGCTTGATTCGGCGTTGTTTCAACTGGAACCTATTAACCCTGACCAGCTATGTCGCGACGTCGTTAGCGAGCTACAGCCACTGTTTGCAGCCTATGGCCGCTCGGTCGCCGTTAAGGGCCGACGACACCCGTTATTATTAGTTGCTAACCGTGATTTGCTACGGCGCATTTTGCTTGGCTTTGGTGATAATGCGCTTCATTACAGCCAACCGGGCACTGCGGTGCATTTGCAAATTCAGGCCTTTAAAAAATCCGGTGTGGTTCGGGTTGGTGTGCGCGATTTTGGCCCGGCCTTATCGAGTGACATGTGGCGATCGTTACAGAAGAAACTTGATACTGCCCCACAAGCAATCCATGCTCGACCTGAGAGTAGTGGGCTTGGGTTGTTTATCGCCAGTCAATTCGCCGATGCTATGAACGGTCGCATTGGTGCGGTGCGCCACAAAGACGGAGCGACCTTTTATGTCGAACTGCAAGCCTCTCACCAATTGAGCTGGCTATGACCCGGGTGCTACTGGTGGAAGACGACGCTTGGCTGGCTGAGGTAGAGGCAAGTGCTATTTCTGATGCTGGTTTTGAGGTGTTGATTGCTCCGCATGCTCCAGCAGCAATTGAGCTTGTCGATTCGTTTCACCCAGAGGTGATTGTACTCGACGTGCTACTGGCTGGTTCGACCGCCTTCGCTTTATTAAATGAACTACAATCTTATTCAGACACTGGTGTAGTACCGGTAATCCTTTGTACAAACATCGCCGACCAGTTCGATGCGAAGGAGCTAAAAGAGTATGGCGTAAAGAAGGTCGTTGATAAAACAACAATGCATCCAAGTGACCTCGTTGCGGCGGTTCGAGGTGTTATATGAAAACCATACGCACCCGCGCCATAGTACTGCGCCGAACAAACTTCGGTGAAGCCGACCGCATCTTACAATTGCTTACTCCCGAGGGTCGACGCAGTGTCATGGCAAAAGGTGTACGCCGTGAGAAAAGCAAACTCGCTGGTGGTATTGAGTTGTTTGCTATTACCGATGTCGTACTCGGCGAGGGAAGGGGCGATTTGGGTATCTTAACCTCAGCTCAGCTGGTGAAGTTTTACCGCCATATTCTGGAAGATTACGACCGGCTGCAGTTTGGCTACCGAGCAATTAAATTAGTCGGAGCGGCGAGTGATACCGTTGACGAGCCCGAATGGTTCGACTTGTTGTCTGAAGTATTAGCCGCATTGGATGCGCTGACGATTCCACAAGAACTTATCGAGACTTGGTTCCTGTTGCGCTATTCGGGGCTACTTGGAAGAGAACTTAATTTAGAGCGAGACATCGACGGCCTGCCGCTGTCTGCTGAAAGCAACTATCGTCACGATTCAAGCGAAGAAGGGTTGCGGCCACTCCAAAGCGGGGAAGTAACCAGCGATCATATTAAATTGCTGCGTTTAATTGCCACGCGATCACTAAAGGTGTTGGTGCAAATTGGGGGCATTGGCGCAATATTGCCAGAATGTTTACGGGTGGCGCGTGAACACTCAGCACTTGAATAGCATTTGAAAAGAAAAGGGCCCCGCAACCATTGGTTACGGGGCTATTCTTTTTCTCATTTTTTGCGCCGGCGCGGTTTCTTGGCTAGGAGCGTTGTGGTTTTCTTGAGGTCGAGGTCGATTTTTGCTTCAAGGGCAGTGAGATGCCATTTCTGGGCCACTTTGAGCCCTTCATGGAGGTCTCGCAGCGATGCTTCGAGCTGCTTGTAGTAATCTCGGCTAATCACCCCAGCATGCCAACAGGCGGTCGCGGTGTTTACGGCGATTTCTTTGGTGAGGGCAGGCAACTCCTTGAAGAAGTTGAAATGGACGATAGCGGCACCGTACCGTTTAGCTTCGAAGTGCTGAACGGCCTTTTGCATACTCAGGCCATTGTGCGTACTTAATTCATCAGACACAGGTAATCCCTTCAAAGCTTTGCGTCGCGCGGGCAAATTGGAAAAAGAACTATAAATATTATGACAAAAATTCACCATAAGTCAATGTTTGTAAGGGGTCGAATGTGGTATACTAGCTCTATTATGGATAAAAAGCAAAAAATGGAAAACATTGTCAGCTTGGCCAAGCGCCGAGGCTTTATTTACCCAGGTTCTGACGTGTACGGCGGCCTGAGCGGTACATGGGATTTTGGTCCACTTGGTGTTCAATTAAAACGTAACATTATGCAGCTTTGGTGGGATATGTTTGTCGACCAACGCGAAGATATGTTTGGTGTCGATGCGGCAATTCTTATGAACCAAAAAGTCTGGCAGGCGAGTGGGCACGTTGATACCTTTACCGACCCACTAGTTGAAGACCTCGAAACCAAACAACGTTTCCGCGCCGACCACCTATTAAAAGATGCTGGGCATCCAGTTGATGGGTTAAGCCTCGAACAAATGACCCAACTCATTAAAGATAACGATGTTAAAAGCCCAGCCGGCAACGCGCTGTCTGAAGTTCGTACTTTCAACATGATGTTTAAAACAACCGTCGGCCCAGTGGCTGACGATTCTTCAATTAGTTACCTGCGCCCAGAAACTGCTCAAGGTATCTTTACGAATTACAAAAACGTTATCGATTCTTATTACCCAGATTTACCATTCGGATTAGCCCAACAGGGTAAGGCTTTTCGTAACGAAATTAGCCCCCGCGACTTTATTTTCCGATCGCGTGAATTTGAACAAATGGAAATTGAATACTTCGTTAACCCAGCCAACTGGGAAGAGTCGTTCGAACACTGGCGCCAGCAAGTATGGAAGTGGA
>Ga0247808_10000328_pt1 | contig 24098 bp, 18 predicted proteins | sample UWRJL089202R1_FD_179914 | JGI IMG/M metagenome (GOLD analysis project Ga0247808, IMG submission 179914) | Plant litter microbial communities from Arlington Agricultural Research Station in Wisconsin, United States - UWRJ-L089-202R-1 | ecosystem: Environmental > Terrestrial > Plant litter >... | reverse complement strand
ATGAGTGCGCAGCGTGCCCAAGACGCATATGAGCGCGTTCTACTGGAGGCAATCGGTGGCGGTCGGGCCATCTTTACGACAAGCGATGAAATTCTTCGTTCCTGGGAGGTCCTCTCTCCACTCCAAGAGGCTTGGGCGATGGAGCAAGTACCGCTCGAAACGTATGCCATCGGCACATCAGTCGAAACCCTATAGCCCTGTATATAGTGTAGTAAAAAACTACAACACTCCACCTATGGCGTATACCACATATGTAGTGCTACAATAAAATTCCATGGAGGTGCCTACTAACATGGGGAATAAACAAAAATTTATATTTGTAACTGGGGGCGTGCTTTCTGGCGTCGGTAAGGGTATTACCGCCGCAAGTATTGGCGCAATTTTGCAAGCAAAAGGTGCTACTGTTTCAATTCAAAAATGTGACCCGTATCTCAATGTAGATGCGGGCCTTTTGAATCCAAGGGAGCATGGCGAATGCTTTGTGACAAAAGATGGTGCAGAAACGGATCTTGATCTTGGCCACTACGAACGATTTCTTGATATCGAATTGACGCAAAAAAGTGCGACGCTGTCTGGTCGTTTGCTGAGCCAACTTATCATGGACGAACGAGCCGGTAAGTTTAATGGACAGACAGTGCAGCTTGTTCCGCATTTAACGGGCGCCATTAAAGATGCTATTGCCGACGCTGCGGTTGGGTCTGACGTTCACATTGTAGAGGTGGGCGGAACGGTTGGCGACTACGAAGGACTAAGTTTTATTGAAGCAATTCGAGACTTCGCCGGCAGGGTAGGGCGAGAGAATTGTTTGTATGTTCACGTGGTATACGTGCCGTTTATACAAACAAGTAAAGAATTTAAATCAAAGCCTGCACAAAACGCACTGAACGACCTTCGGGGCTTTGGTATTATGCCTGACTGTGTTGTTGTGCGCACCGACGAGCCGGCGCCTGGCGATGTTGCGGCAAAAATCGCCCGCTTTAGTGGTGTTGCTGAAGACGCGGTTATTCTACTGGCTAACGCTAACACCGTCTACGAAGTGCCACTAACGGTGTACGCAAGCGGGATCGGCCCGGTGCTCGAACGATTTACGGGCAATACGCTTACCCCCGACCTTTCAAAGTGGCGTCGTCTTACGAAGGCGCAAGAGGCTAACTACGCAAAAACGGTTAAAATTGGCATGATTGCGAAGTATCTCGATAACGTTGATACGTATATTTCTGTTATTGAGGCGCTTAAGGCGGCCGCGTGGCAAGAAAAGGTAAACCTCGACTTGCAGTGGGTGAGTGCGGAAGACGTCACGACAGAAGATCTTTCTGATCTCGACGGCATTTTGGTACCTGGTGGATTTGGAAAGCGTGGCGTTGAAGGTAAGGTTCAGGCGGCGACGTATGCCTTGGAAAGTAAGAAACCGTACCTTGGGCTTTGCCTTGGCCTACAGGTGGCGGTTATAGCGGCGGCTCGCCGCGGCGGCCTTGTTGACGCTAACAGCGCGGAGTTTGACCCAAATACGAAACACGATGTTGTGTACATTATGAAAGGGCAGGCCGGTAAAGAGTCAACCGGCGGGACACTTCGACTCGGTGACTACGAGGCTATACTCGTGGGCGATTCTAAGGTTGCTGAAGTCTATGGAACTCCCTCTATTACCGAACGACACAGACACCGTTACGAGGTTAATCAAACCTATAAAAAAGATATTGAAGCTGGTGGGTTGCGTATTTCCGGTGTATCTCCAGACAAAAAGCTTGTTGAGTTTGTCGAAGCTCGTGAACACCCGTACTTTGTTGCCACGCAGGCGCATCCGGAGTTTAAGAGCCGCCCGTCTCGGCCACATCCGCTATTTGTCGGCTTCATACAGGCTGCAATAAAGAACAGCTAAGCCTATCGGGTTATTCCATACCTCTGTTATAATAGTGGCGATGAATGAGGTAATAAAAAACATACTCAAAGACCTATGGGATATTGATCTTCCCGTTGTCGTCTCACGCCCTAGTCCAGAGTTTGGTGACTACGCAACAAACGTAGCATTACAGCTAGCGGGTAAGCTTGGAAAAAACCCTCGAGAAGTCGCTGAGCAAATTGCACAAAAACTTCGCGAAACAGGACTCTTTTCTGAGGTAACGATTGCTGGTCCGGGGTTTATTAACGTACGTGTCTCAGGTACGTCAATTGCAAAACAGCTTGAAGACGAATGGTCTGATACGTTCGGCGAGAATACCGACGGCGCTGGTAAAACAGTTGTCGTTGAATACCCAAGCCAAAACATGGCAAAGCCGTACAGTGTTGGACACTTGCGAACCGGCAACCAGGGTTGGGCTGCACGGCAACTCATGCAGGTAACTGGCTGGAACGTTATCACCGATAACCACCTTGGCGATTATGGCGCACCGCTTGGTATTTGGATTACCGGCTTTCGCGCCTTTAGTAGTGATGAAGCGCTAGAAAAAGACGGTGTCTATGAACTCGGTCGTGTCTATATTGCAACGAAAAAAGCCCTCAAAGAAGAAGCCGAGCGTGGCGAAACGGTACTTGCCGATGAAGTGCAGGCATGGTTATTGAAGTTTGAAGCAGGTGACGCCGAAGCGACGACGTATAGTCAACGATTTAATGAAATCTCACTTAAGCACATCCACGAAGTAATGGAGCGACTGCGCATTTCAACGGACCACGAACTCGGCGAAGCATTCTTTGCTCCCAAGGGCAAAGAAGCGGTGCGGAAACTCCTTGCGGAAGGCGTTGCGGTACAAAATGAAGACGGGTCTGTTATTGTGCCTTTGGACGAATTTGGGTTTGACGTACCACTACTCGTGCAAAAGAGTAATGGCGCTGCTTTATACGCGACAACCGATCTCGCAACTATCTTGTATCGTGAAGAAACCTGGCACCCTGATAGGGTGATTTACGCAGTCGGCGCCGAGCAGCAGTTCTATTTCTCTCAATTGTTTGCGATGGCTAAAAAGCTCAACATCACAACAGAACTTATTCACCTTTGGTTTGGTACAATTGACCAACTCAATGAAGACGGCACGCGTGAAAAAATGAGTAGTCGCAAGGGCGTCGTGCTCATGGAAGATCTGCTTGATGAAGCCGAGCAGAAAGCTCGTTTGGTCGTTGAGGGCCGTGATGTGTCCGACGAAGATGTTAAAAAGATTGCACTCGGCGCAATTAAATATAGTGATTTCATTTCCGATCGCCGAACTAATATTTTGTTCGATTGGAACACCATCTTTGCATTAACAGGGGTGAGTGGGCCATACGTCCAGTATGCTGCTGTTCGTGTGAATAAAATTCTTCGCGATAACAACCACGAGGGCGCCTATGTCGCAGACTACGACTACACGGCAGAGAAAGACGTCATCGCGAAACTCCTTGAATACCCAGACGTCGTACGCCGTGCTGCGAACGAGCTTGAGCCACATAAGGTTGCGAATTACTTGTACGAATTAGCACGCGAACTCAACCGTTATTACGAAGCGACGCCAGTTGCAACGGCTACTGTCGATGTAGTAACGCGACGGGCTCGGCTTGGTATTTTAGCGAAAGCCTCACACATCTTTAGTCACGGGCTCGGCCTACTCGGTATTCAGATTCCCGAGCAGATGTAGCCCTCACTTGCGAGAAATAGGGTGCTGGGGGTATACTACCAATACTATGACAGCGATTGTACAGTACACATGGGTCGATATTATTCTCATGTTTAGTGCGCCCTCGATGTCGTAGTTAGGCTTTGCAAAACAAAGAAACGCGCCGAGGGAAACCCCCTACGGTGCGTTTTTGTCTTACAAGCTCGATGGCTGTATCGTCCGATATAGTCACAAGTACCCGTAACGGGTAGCACCTTTCACCAGGAGGAACGATGGCCAGTAACCCTGCGATCAAGCAAGCGCTTGAAGCCAAGCTCAAGCGGAGCGGTACCGTGATCAACGCCGACTCGATCGAGGAGCTCAAGCAGATTGTCGGCATGACCGACATCAGCAACACTCAGTTCCGACTCGCGCTGCACAGCCTGCACTACAAGCCAGGGCCGGTGCGAGTCTCGCGTCCACACAGTGACTACATGGAGCCGCGACCGTACTTGGTCAGCTACGCTGGCTCGTGACCGTCGGTGAAGACTTCCGCACGCCAACAGGTGGGCGGGGGAGTGGGTAGGGTTCGGGCCACAAGCCTTAGAGCCCTACCCACCTCATCACCCTCCTGGTGAACACCTCTTTTTTGAATGGTATAATAAAAACAAAGTGATGGAAAGGCAACATACCTCTATGGCAGCACGTCAGAAACATACTCAATCATCAACCGCCGACTCTAAAAGCGCAACGTCTCGCAAGAAACCTGCTACAAAGGTTAAGACGGTCGCAACTCTCGGCACGACGCACGTGAAGGGTCAGGTTGGCGGGTTTGTCGACTTTATTCGCGCCCAGGGCGTTATTGGGTTGGCTATTGGTCTTGCCATCGGTACAGCCGCTGGTGATACGGTAAAAAAACTCGTCGAAGGATTTATAAACCCAATTGTTCAGTTTATTGTGGGCTCTGGAGACAGGCTCTCTACAGCGACGTGGCACTTTGAGCTATTCGGTCGTAGTGCAGATTTTGCTTGGGGTGCAGCGCTTTCGTCTCTCATTACACTACTTGCAACGGCGCTCGTTATCTACTGGCTCGTAAATGTATTTAAGCTTGATAAGCTCGATAAAAAGAAAAGCTAATGGATAAAAAATTCCGCAACAAAAAGCAAAAGAACGTCCTCTGGATTGATCTAGAGATGACCGGACTCGACCCAGTAGAAGATCGCATTCTCGAAGTTGGTGCTATTGTGACCGACTGGAATATGAAAGAAATAGCCACCTACGAGGCAGCTATTAAGGTAGGGCCACGTCTTGTCGAGAACCGTATGTTTAAAGGTCTTGCGGCTGATTTCTGGAACTCTATTCCTGAAACACGTGACGCACTCATTAAGCAGAATCTTGAAGCGGGACGATCTGGTCGTACAATTGAAAATGAGCTACTTGCGCTTATTGATGAGCATTTTTCAGAGGATGCCCCGATCATTCTTGCGGGTAACTCAATCCACATGGATCGTCGCTTCATAGAGCGCGAGTGGACGCGTCTTAACAAGCGTCTGCACTACCGGATGCTCGATGTTTCAGCTTGGAAAGTTGTTTTTGAAGGCCGTGACGGCAATAAGTTTGCTAAGCGCGAGGCGCACCGTGCCCTCGACGATATTCGCGGCAGTATCGAAGAGTTGCAGTACTATCTTTCCAAGCTTAAATAGACCTAATGATACAATAGTACATATATGACGCATAAAGAACTTGAAACCTACCTCCTTGAATTCCCAAACACTTGGCTTGATTTTCCTTTTGGTGAAGGTACGAGCGTGTACAAAGCCGGTAATAAAGAAGCGAATGATGGAAAGATTTTCGCCATTATTGCTGATGGTAGTAAGCCACTTCGCGTGAGCCTCAAGTGTGATCCAAATCTAGCCCTCGTTCTCCGCGAGAAGTACGAGAGTGTACTGCCTGGATACCACCTCAGTAAAAAACACTGGAACACGATTCTTCTCACTGGGCAGGTGCCCGAAGATGAAGTCAAAGACCTCGCTCGTTTGAGCTATCGTCTCGTTACCGAATAGTCGCTATTCGTTTGTTGTGTTGAAGTCTGCAATTGCCTTGTAGGTAGGGTAGAGGTTGTCGTGTGCTGTTTGCACGAAGGCTTTGCTCGTGCCAGATGTTGAGGTGATGAGTTGATTGAGTAGCGCAATAAGCGTTGCTGTTTGGTATCCCATTTCTCGTGCGTACGTGCTGTCGTATCGTGCGTTAAGCCGACCGTCCTCTAGGTCGGCGAGCATGCTTGTTGCAGATTCTTTTGCGACGATTGAGGCGGGTAGCTTCTTCGGGTCAATATTAAGGCGAACAAGGTGCGCGGTGAGGTCGCGTTGCGTGTTGGTGAGATACAGCTTTAGGTCACTGTTGGATGAGCGGAGTTGACTGCTTTTTATATTGCTTGTTGCTTCGTCTGCAATTGTTGCGGTTGCGTCAAGACGTGCGCTCAGTTGTTGCCACGGTTCTTTACGAGCGCCAGCGATTGCTCCGCTAACGAGCGAAATAATAATCATGATGATAACGAGAATGATCGCGCCAGTAATGATAGTGCGAAGATTAAGCTCGAAAAGGTGTCGCTTTGGAGCTTGCGGTGCTATCTGATTTAGGTAGTCCAGCGGAGCTTGTCCATTAGGTGGATTCATAACCCCATTAAACCATAATCAATAACAGAGGTAAAGAGTGATATAATTAGGGTATGCAAGACGCCAAAGAAGAAGTACGAGCTCGTCTCAATATTGAAGACGTTGTGAGTGAGTATGTTCAACTAAAGCGCGCCGGTCGTAACTTCAAGGGGCTAAGCCCGTTTAGCGGTGAAAAAACACCGAGCTTTATCGTCAGTCCTGAAAAGAACATTTGGCATGACTTCTCGTCTAATAAAGGTGGCGATGTCTTTAGTTTTATTATGGAAGTGGAGGGGATCGACTTTCGCCAAGCGCTCGAGCTTTTAGCGCAACGTGCTGGCGTAGACTTGTCGGTGCTCGATTCCAAACAGAGTCAAGAATTTGCTCGTCAAAAGCGTCGCCTTCTCGAGGCGCACCAATTAGCGGCGCGTTATTACCAGCAAAGCCTTTTGCAAAACAATCGCGCACTCGAATACGTGTTCAAAAAACGAGGGCTTAGTAAAGAAATTGTTCAAGAATTTCTTATAGGGTACGCCCCTGATTCTGGCGACGCACTTGTGCAATTCCTTGTGAAAAAAGGATTTTCGAAACAAGAGCTGGCGCTGGGTGGACTCACGAATCGTTTTGGCGGCGATCTATTCCGTGGGCGCATGATGGTGCCACTAATGGATGCCTCTGGGCAGGTTGTTGGCTTCACGGGTCGTATTCTTGCCGACGAGCCAAATGCGCCAAAGTATCTTAATACCCCACAGACACCCCTTTACGATAAGAGCCGTCATGTTTTCGGTTTGAGCCAAGCCAAAGAGTCTATCAGGCAAGGTGACTACGCGGTTATCGTTGAAGGTAACCTTGACGTGGTTAGTAGCCACCAAGTTGGTATTAAGCAAGTTGTTGCAACGGCCGGTACGGCTATGACTGAATCGCATCTTAAGGCTCTCGTGCGACTTTCACCTAATGTGCGCTTGGCCTTCGACGGTGACGCGCCTGGCTTGGCCGCAACCGAACGCGCGATTCCTATTGCACAGCAAGTTGGCGTAGAGCTTACTATCGTGAGCTTACCTGACGACGCTAAAGACCCCGACGAACTCATCCAACAAGACCCGGCGTTATGGCAAAAGGCTATCGATGCATCTGAAAACGTCGTCGACTGGCTACTAACTCAATACACAAAACGCGAAGACATGACCGCGCCGGCAGGCAAGCGTCGATTTACGACGGCGGCACTGTCGGTTGTCCGTTCACTAGGTGACATCGTAGAGCAAGAACACTTCATGAAGAAGATTGCCTCATATACTTCAACGTCATTCGAAACCGTCAAGCAAAAACTTGAAGGCACCGAAACGGTCGAAGCCCCACGCGCGTTACGTCCAGTTCAGCAGGTGACTGAAATCAAGCAGGATCCTGCGGCACACCAAGATAGCATGCTTGCGCTGGCTTTAACCAATCCGGTTGTTCGCGAACTACTCGCAGAAGTGAACGAGGACATGCTTGCGACTGACGAGCGTAAAGAAGTGTTGCGTTACGTTCGCCGTGCTACCGAACTCGTCCAGGCAACACCTCCCGAATTGCAAGATTACGATACGTATGTTAAAATATTATTATTAAAGGCCGATTCACGATATGGGGATTGGAGTGACGAGGATCGTTACTTCGAAGCAGCCCGCCTGGTCCGCCTCACCATAACTGAACACAAGCAAACACAAAAAGACGCACTGACTCAATCACTTCGTGAAGCCGAGGATATCGGTAACGATGATGAGGCCCTGCGATTGCGCCACACCTTAAACGAACTCATAAAGGAGACTACACGTGCCAAGAGGTAAGAAAAAAGACGATTCAATTATTGAAGATGCAACGCTTATCGAAGGTGTTGCACCAGCGCCGGCCGAAGCAGCAGTTATTGCTGATTTCGATGGCCCGGCCCCTGAAGACCTCGAAGAAGAAGTCGACACAGACGAAGACCTCTTAAGCCAAGAGCAGTATTTTGACGACGCAAGTGATGACAGCGTTCGTCTTTACCTGCGCGAAATCGGTAAAATTCCCCTTCTCAATGCAGAAGAAGAACTTCGCCTTGCTCAAGAAATTGTTGCAAACCGCGATGAGCTCGACGAAACTCAGAAGAAAATGGCAGAAGAAGGCACAACTCCATCTGAAAAGGAAAAGTTGCGACTCAAGGCTATTAAGTTAAGCCGACCTAAAGATAAGATGGCAGAGGCCAACATGCGTCTTGTCGTTTCAATTGCTAAGCGCTACAGTGGCCGTGGCCTCGACTTCCTTGACCTTATTCAAGAAGGTAATACTGGCTTGCTTCGTGCGGTTGAAAAGTTTGACCCAGACAAAGGCTTCAAGTTCTCAACGTACGCGACGTGGTGGATTCGCCAAGCGATTACTCGTGCTATTGCCGACCAAGCTCGTACGATCCGTATTCCAGTACACATGGTTGAAACTATCAATAAGCTACTTCGCACACAGCGTCGTATGACCCAAGACCTTAACCGTGAACCGACCATCGAAGAACTTGCTAAAGAGCTCGAAATGGAACCGGAAAAAGTTGAATATGTCATGAAAATTAAGCAAGACATCACATCACTCGATGCTGGTGTTGGCCGCGACGGTGACGAAGAAGATTCAGTACTCCGTGACTTTATCGAAGACGAAGAGAGCGCAACTCCAGAAGAGTCTGCCGCCTCACAGCTTCTTAAAGAACAAGTGCAAGAAATTCTCTCAACACTGTCGGATCGTGAACAAAAGATCATCAAGATGCGTTTTGGTCTTGAGAACGGTAAAAGTCACACCCTCGAAGAAGTAGGCCAAGAGTTCGCAGTTACCCGTGAACGTATTCGCCAAATTGAAGCTAAGGCGCTGGCTAAGCTTCGTAAGCACAAAGACTCAAAGAAGCTTCACGACTACCTAACGTAAGCCTTACGTTCACGTTGAAAAAAAAGAACGCTCATACACTTTCAAGACGGCTTCGTGCCGGGTTTCGCAAGGGCCTCAGCGCCTTGTGAAACTCGGGCTGCAGATGTCGTTGAAAGTATACGAAGCGTTCTTTTTGTTTCTATCGAACTTAAGGTTTCAATACAGAGGTAGAAATGCTACTATGACCAGTAATGGCTGAGAGGACTAACGGAAAAGGACCATACATGCGCCGCACTCACGGTACTGAGCGTCGTGGTGTCTTTCCGGTGCCGAGCGTTGAGTCGGTTGGGTATCAACTCGGACAGTCGAGGCAGGACAAAGCGCGGCTTTTCGAGCTGCTTAAATCGCGCCAAGCGGAGACGGCTGCTGAGGCAGAAACTCAAAATCAAGGACTAGGCAATGCATCGCTTCCTGCGTACAAATATAAAAAAGAAATTATAGAAACACTCGAGCACAACCGAGCCATGATTCTTGGCGGCGAGACGGGCAGTGGTAAGAGTACACAAGTACCACAGTTCCTTTACGAGGCTGGCTATGATAAGACCTTCGTTTTGGTGCCTCGACGTGTTATTGCGGATGGCCTCGGCGATCGTATTCGCGAAGAGCTAAGCGCACAGCTAGGCGAAGAGGCGACCGACATCGTTGGCATTATTCACGGCGAACGTGTGGAGACGCACGATACTGATCGTATTGTTGTCATGACGCCAGATACGTTCAATGGTATGGAGCGTGATCTCGTTCGTTTGTATAAGGACAAGAAGATAGCAATCATTTCCGATGAGATTCACGAGGCTAATCTGTTTACGGAAATCGCAACAGGTGTTGCGGCGATGGCTGTTCAGGATAACCCAAACTGGCGCTTAATTGCTGCAAGCGCGACCCACAACGCCGAAACGTTATATAAACCATTCGGGCGAATTAATGGTACTGGCGAAGTGCCAGTTGTTACTATTGAGGGCCGACCGTTTGACATTACCTTACGAGAAGACCCTGAAAAAACACCGATGCAAGTATATGCTGGTTTTGAGAAACTTCCCGAGAAGACAATGATCTTCACGTCCGGTAAAAAAGAAATAGATTACATCATTGATGAAACTATCAAAGAGCTAGAAAACAACGAAAAAGGCGCATCGGCAAATATTATGTTCCGTAAACTTCACGGCGAACTTACTGAGTTTGAGCTTTCTCATATCAACGACCCGGCTCCTGAGGGATATAAGTTGGTTATCGTCTCATCACCGGCTGGAATGTCAGGAATAACAATCTCTGGTGTGACACACGTTATTACCGACGGTACAATTAACCGTTCCGAGCTCGACGACGACGGCGTTCCAGGCTTAACTCGCCGCTATCTTTCTAAGGCTGGTATTACACAGCAAATCGGCCGTGCTGGACGCGACGTTGCTGGCGGTGTTGGTATTCTTGCACGACCAATTACGATCGAAGAAGATAAACTGCGTGCACGACGTCAAGAAATTGAAAATCCTCACATGCCTTTCATGCCTTTTGGTGAACGCTTGCCACACGAGCCTGCTGAAATCTACCACAGCAACCTTGGGCGTGTTGTGCTGCGAGTTGCCGGTATTGACCGACGGTTTGGTGATATTAACGAATTCATTCCCCACCGTGTCGCGCAGTCAGCTATTATTGGCGCAGAAGAGTCGTTGTATCGATTGGGCGCTCTTGATCTTGAAGATAAAATTACCCCTACTGGCGCGCAAATGAATAAGTTCTCGCTTAGTCCCGAGATATCTCGCGGTGTTGTTGAGGCTCGTCAAAACAGTCGATCAATCCAGCACCTTGCTCACGTTGCGCTTATTGCCGCCGCAGTAGAGGAGGGTGGTATTCAAGACTTTAGCGACAAAACATCACGCTGGAAAGACTTTATTCGTCCAACCACCGCCGATGACTTTATCGCACAGCTCGACCTTATGATGGCAGTTAGTGAGTCCGAAAAAGAACACGATGCAGTGACTGAACGATACTTCTTTGACGAACACGATCTTCACCCTAAGAAGATCGAACGTGCCCGCAAGTCAGCGCGCAAGATTTTGCGTGCGTTAAAAATCGACAGCAATAACGTTGTACTGATGCCACCGCGACCAGACGAAGAGGCCTTGATTAGAAGCGACTTTACTGCCGGAATGATCGACCTTGTGTACGAAGAGACAAGTCGTCGCCAGAAAAAAATATTCTATCGAAACATACACGGCGATGATGAAGCCACTGAGCGTTTTATTAGTGGAAGAAGTGTTGCGCACCCATCGAGAGATAGTATTATTGCGGGTATGCCTCGTTGGTACGAGAAGCGAAACAAGACAGGCATGATGCAGCGTAATGATGTGGTTGAGCAGATTCTTTTTGTGAAGCACGCCGATGTCAGTCGTTATGCAGCGCAAAACGAATTATTGAGCAGTAAGATACTTCAGCCGCGAATCGATGGCGACATGGCCGTTGAGCAGGCGCAGCGTATGTTTGGAAGTATTAAAGTCGGTGAGCCGGTGCGAAGTACTGGACAAGAGCGTATTCCCGAGTCTACCCAGCGAGTACTTGTTCAAGCAGCCCTTGAACGTCAAGGAGAGGCGCAGCAGGCGCTTCGCGCAATCGCCGACGAGTTAGCTCGTTACGAACACACTATTCCCGCCGAAGATCTCAAGCAATATCAAAAAAGTGGTGCGCCAGAAGAGATAACTAAAAAGACCGTCGAAGATCTTCTTCGAGAGTTTGCAAAAGAAACACGCAGCTTGTCATTGCTCGATCGCCGCTTGGCGCAGCACGTGTATAGCAAGGGGATTAGCATTAATCGTTACTATGATGACCAGGCTCGTGCCGAACTTCAAGCTCGTTCACCAGACCACGTCGATATTAGTGGACACATGACGCGCCTTCATTACGAAAAAGGCCAAGCCTACATTACTCAATTGCCACGCGAAATTCGCAGCCGTATTTCAGAGGGAGTGTTTCTTCCAGACGGTAGGGAAGTGCTCTTGCAGGTTTCTGGACCTGACGGCAAGCGCCGTATCTCTCTTAAGGCCGAGTAGACGCTTAAGATATGTGTTCTGAGAAGTTTGTTTCTTCAGCGAGTGCATCAAGCTGCTCGTCAAAATGCTCAACCGTGCCACCGTTAATGATGTAGTGGTCTGCTATAGCAATTGGGCCACCTTTTTCAAGGTTTTCAATTTCAGATTGATCACGATCGTACGCTTCGGTTGAAGTAAGTGGTCGATACTCTCGTTGTGATAGGCGATGGTAACGAAGTCGACGCGGAGCAACGACTGCGGCAAGTGTTAGTTCGCCAGGAAAAGCCTTTTTCATAATTTTGTATTCAGTCCAGGTATAGAGCCCGTCTGCGATAATACGGTGCTGACCAGCGCCTGCAAGGTGCTTAATTTGTTCAACGATACGATTAGCAACGACATCTTTACCGTGGGTTTCGCGGAGTTTTTCACGAAAAACCTTTTCGTTCTCTGGGGTGAGCTCAAGGCCAGCTTCTTTCATCGCCTCAAGGATAACACCGCCAAAGTATACCTTTGGGTATCCTTTTTTTGTGAAGTGTTCTACTGCGGTCGATTTTCCTGAGCCGGCGAGGCCGACAAATGCCAGAATTTTGAGGTTTTCGTGATGTTTCATATCACCATTGTAACAGAGAAGGTGCTAGTGCTTGTAGGGGTGCTATACTGAGTATATGAAACGATTAGTAGTCATTGATGGAAAGTCTGTATTTTACCGAGGCTACTACGCAATGCCGGGGCTCTCGTTGCCCGACGGCACGCCAACGGGTGGCGTATTTGGCTTTGCTTCTATTGCCATTGAGATTATTAAAAAGCTCGAACCAGATTACGTCGCCGTTGCCTGGGATATTAAAGGAACCAGCGCTGCAAAGCGTCTTGAAATATACCCCGAATATAAAGCAGGCCGTACAAAACCTGCTGATGATTTTTACGCGCAGCTACCAATTCTTCGTGAAGTCCTCGAGGCATTTAATTGGCCGCTATACGAACTTGATCAGTATGAAGCCGATGACATTATGGGTACGTTTGCCGCTCAGGCTAAAGATGAAGATGTCGAGGCATGTCTTGTAACGGGTGATTACGACTTACTCCAGCTTATCGCTGAAGGGACCTGTGTGTACATTACTAGAACCGGCAGTACTGACTTGGTTCGCTACGACGACGCCGCGTTTGAAGAGAAGTACGGCGTTAAGGTTGCGCAGTTTGTTGATTACAAAGCGCTCGTAGGGGATAGTAGCGATAATATCCCGGGCGTATCACGTATCGGGCCAAAAGCTGCTCAAACGCTCCTTACCGCATACGGCGACCTCGACGGTATTTATGCTCACGTTGATGAGGTTAAGGGCGCCCAGCAAAAGTATCTTCGTGACGGTAAAGAGTCGGCGTATCTTAGTCAGCAGCTTGCCCGTATTTTTACTGATGCACCTATTTCAATTGACTGGCAAGAAACAAGTATCGAGCGCACGCGTGTGGACAGTATCTTAGAAGTGCTGCACAAGTATAAGTTCAACTCACTCATCGCACGGCTTCCGAAGCACATGAAAATTGGTGACGAGGTCATTGACGTTGAAGAGCTCGAAGAAGAATCAACGCTAGAGCCACTGACGCTAGCGGATTGGCCCGAACAGCTTTTGATTGACGGCCCTGTGTTTGTTGAGTTGTTTAACGATACGCTTTGGGTATCAACCGATGGGAAGACAGCTTATCAAAAACCAGTGCAAGAAGTGAACGCATCATTCTGGCGAGTGCTCGAAATGGCAACCGTTGTCAGCTACGACGTAAAGGCGCTGTATCATCTTCTGGACGCACAGGGTGTCAAGGTGCGCTTTAGTTCTGTACACGATTTACGCCAAGGTGCGTTCCTTATCGACCCACTTGCGCGTGATCGTTCTGTCGCAGCCTTGATTGATAATGAAACGACCGAGCCGCTCTCGATACTCTCGGGTTTAATCGGTGTCTATGCGCAGCAAAAACAGCAATTCGATGCCAATACGAAGCTCGCTGAAATTGCCAATAACTATGATTTCCCGCTCACGTATACGCTCTTTTGTATTGAGCGACGTGGTGTAAAAATTGACCCAGTTCAATTTAAAAAGCTCAGTGAAGAGCTCGGTTTAGAACGAGATAAACTCGAACAAGAAATGTATTCAATGGCTGGATACGAATTCAACATTGGTAGCCCTGCGCAGCTTTCAGAGGTGTTATTTACAAAACTTCAGCTTCCTACGGCTGGTATCAAAAAAGGTAAAACGAGCTATAGCACGGGCCAGGCCGAACTCGATAAGCTCCGCGGCCAGCACCCAATTATTGAACTCATTGAAAAAACACGCGAGCTTGCGAAGCTTAAAAATACGTATGTCGACGCACTGCCATTGTTGGCTGATGAGCATGATCGTATCCATACAACGTTCAACCAGGATGTTGCCGCAACAGGTCGCTTGAGTAGCACGAATCCGAACTTACAAAACATCCCTATTCGTACCGAGCAGGGAAGGCGCATTCGAAAATCATTCATCACAGATGGCGATAAGGTTCTCGTAAGTGCAGACTATTCACAGTTTGAGTTGCGTCTTGCGGCAATCCTTTCGGGCGACACAACACTCATCAATGACTTCAACGGTGACGTCGACATTCACACGAAAACGGCGAGTTCCGTGTATGGAATTCCCATGGACGATGTCACAAAAGACCAACGCCGCGCAGCGAAGGTGATTAACTTTGGTGTGCTCTATGGCATGAGCCCACACGGGCTTGCTGCTAATACCGGCATGTCATTTTTCCAAGCAAAAGAATTCATCGACCACTATTTTGAACTCCGCGCACCGGTTCGCGTGTTTATTGATGCAACGCTCGAAAAGGCACGTACCGAAGGCTACGTGGAAACATTCTATGGTCGCCGTCGCCCGACCCCCGACGTAAAAAGTTCTAACTTTATGGTGCGGGCGGGGGCAGAGCGAGCAGCGGCTAATATGCCAATCCAAGGCACTGAAGCTGATCTTATGAAGCGTGCGATGCTTCAGGTAGACGAGGAGCTTGGTGATCTGGGTGAGCAAATTCTGCAAATTCACGACTCAATCCTTGTTGAGTGTCCAAAAGAAAATGCCGACAAAGTTGCCGACGTACTAAAACGTGTCATGGAAGGCATCGCGCCGGAGCTCGAGATAGCGCTAAAAGTAGATGTTCACATTGGTGATACTTGGGGCGAGCTATGATAAAAGCTGTCATCTTCGACTGTTTCTCGGTACTTATTGGTGACGCTACGAAATTAGCCGCCAACGAGTTGTGGCTAGCCGATCATGAAAAGGGTGAACAGTTCCGCGCTATCACCCACGCTGTGGATAGGGGAATTATCAGTGAGACCGAAGCGGTTGACACACACGCCAGTTTACTCGGCATGTCGCCAGAGGTATTGCGCGAGTTACGCAATAAGGGCGAGGTTCGTAACGTTGAGCTCCTCGAGTATATTGAGTCTTCGCTCAAGGGTCAGTACAAACTTGCGGTTATGAGTAACATTAGCTCACGTCCACGACTTGACCTTCGCTTTTTACCGGGTGAGCTCGATAGAATATTCGACGTTGTCGTTGCTTCTGGCGATGTTGGCTACATAAAGCCACAGCCAGAAATCTATCAAATCGTTGCCGAAAAACTTGGTGTCGAACCAGAGGAATGTGTTCTCATCGATGATATTGCCGATTTTTGCGATGGCGCTCGAGCAATCGGAATGCAGGCAATTCAGTTCACCTCGAACACACAGGCGTTAACAGAGTTGAGTGCACTTATTGACAGAAGTGAGAAAAGAGTTTAAAGTAGGTCCATGGCTACCTATCGATCTTCACGAATTCTTCCAACAATTTTGACTATTGTCGTTATTATTATCGTTATTGCCGGAGTTGTTGCTCTGGCTCGACTTATCTTCACGGGCGGTGGTTCATCGAACACTGCGAAAGAAGAAGTAAACGTCGCTCAGCAGAGCTTACTGACAACTACAGATGGACGTGCTGTGCGCATGACGGTTCGCGGCCCAATTGTCGCCGACGAAGATTTTCGTTCATACCAAATTACTGTTTCTCCAAATGCTCGTAACTTCGAAGCATTCTCCGGCTATCTTGTAAGTTCAACCGACAAGCAAACACTCGCGAACAATACCGCAGCATACGACGAATTTGTTCACGCACTAAGCAAGGCAAATCTTGTTGCTGGTAAGCAGTTTGAAGGTGAAAAAAATAACGTTCTCGGTATCTGCGCGACGGGTAAGGTGTACGAATTCGCACTCCTTAACGGCGGCGAGACCGACGTTATGTACTGGACATCAACATGTGGCGGTTCACCGGGATCGCTCAAGGGCAGCGCTGCTCAACTATCTCGTCTTTTCCTTAACCAAATCCCAAGCAGCTCAACTATCGAAAACAGCTTAAAGCTTTAGTCGTGTATGCCTGAGCTCCCTGAAGTAGAAACGGTACGACGAGGTCTTGCCGAACTTATCGTAGGCAAGGCTATCACAAGCCAGTTGCATGATACTGAAAAGGGGTTTCCCAACAGCGATCAAGATGTCGCTCAGTTTTTGATAGGTGCGACAGTCACGGCTGTCCGTCGTCGCGCAAAGGTTCTTATGATAGACCTGTCGACCAACTACAGCTTATTAATCCATCTCAAAATGACTGGACAGCTTGTGTTCGTTGGTGAGACTCGCTTTGGTGCTGGTCACCCCAATGACAGCTTGGTGAATGAATTACCAGATAAATCGACTCGTGTAACGCTTAATTTTGCTGATGGTTCAAAACTGTTCTTTAACGATCAGCGTAAGTTTGGTTGGATGCGCTTACTGCCGACAATAGAAATTCCAAACATCACTTTTATGCAAAAGGTAGGCCCAGAGCCATTGGCGAAAGATTTTACGGCCCAAGAATTTATGCAGCGTTTCACGCGTAGGGCTAAGACGACTATTAAAGCGGCAATTCTCGATCAATCAGTGGTCGCAGGTGTTGGAAATATTTATGCAGACGAGTCATTGTGGGGTGCAAAAATTCATCCACAACGACTCGTCGGTAGTATTACTGAACAAGAATTTGTCTTGCTCCATCATGAACTGCGCGAGGTGATGAATTTAGCCGTAGAAAAAGGTGGTTCATCAAATCACACCTACGTTAACGCAGAAGGTAAAAAGGGGAGCTATATGGACTTCGCTCGCGTCTTTCGTCGTGAAGGACTACCGTGCCCACGCTGCAATACGATTATAGAAAAACTCCGCGTCGCCGGTCGTGGTACACACATTTGCCCCCACTGCCAACACCTTTAGGCTATACTAAGACCTATGATTACTTGGCTCGTTGGTGAAAACACGTTTGAGGTACGCGAAGCTATACAAGCACTCGCTGCCCAGTTTAGCGGCACGCTTGAGCGTATCGATGGCAGCGAGCTCACACTAAACGGCTTACCTGATTTATTCATGGGTGTCAGCCTTTTTGCGACCGAGCGCCTTATTGTTATATCGCACCTTTCTTCAAATGCGTCAGTGTGGGAAAAGCTTCCGGAGTGGCTTCCTCGTATGAGTGAAGACGTGCATGTTGTCTTTGTGGATACCAAGCCAGACAAGCGCACGACTGTATACAAGGCACTTAAGGCGGCTGCTGATGTGCGAGAATTTCCGGCCTGGTCTGATCGTGACGCGCAGAAAGCCGACCAGTGGGTGAGTGAGCGTGCCACCTCTCTTGGTATGAAACTTGATAAACGGCTTGTGCAGCACCTCGTGAACCGCGTAGGGCTTGACCAGTGGCAGCTATCGCATGCACTTGATATGCTTTCACTCCTCGACGAAGTAACGGTTGAAACAATCAATAACGCTATCGCGCCCAACCTGCACGAAAATATCTTTCAATTATTTGAAACGGCACTTGAGGGTAAGTCGCGAGACGTCGCCGAAATGCTTAAAGTCCTCTCTATTCAAGAAGATCCGTACGCACTGTTTGCGCTATTAAACTCTCAGGCGCTGACACTCGCTGCTATGGCATACGCCGACGACAATGCGAACCCTACGAAGGAGTTTGGTATACACCCGTTCGTTGCTTCGAAGCTTGCTCGACAGGCTCATCGTCTCGGCAAGGTGAAGGTCGGTCGCGTCCTTGAGGCGTTCGCAAAAACAGATGCTGACATGAAGCGATCGAAAGCGGAGGCATGGTTGCTAGTTGAGCGGTTACTCCTAGAGGTCGCTCGGTAGTGTAAGCCACTTCTCACTAAAAAAACACCCCTACAATTAGGGGTGTTTTTTATAAGGAAAGCAGAACTACTTAGCAGCTGGCTTTTTTGCAGCTGGCTTCTTTGCTGCAGTTTTTTTAGCAGCAGGTTTAGCAGTAGCTTTAGCAGCTGGCTTTGCAGCTGTTTTTGGAGCAGCTTTCGCAGGAGCCTTCTTGGCAGTAGCAGGCTTAACACCAGCTTCTTTAGCCATTTTTGAAAGAAGTGCTTTACGGCGTGAAGCAGTGTTCTTGTTAAGAACGTTCTTCTTTACGGCTGTGTCGATAGCGCTTTGTGCAGCTGAAAGAGTAGCAGCCGACGGAGTCGCGTTAAAAGTCTTAACCGCTTCTTTTATTGCGCGCTTTGTTGCGACGTTACGGTCGCGGCGTCCGATAGTTTGCTTTGCTCGCTTGATAGCGGATTTGATAATTGGCATGAATTTCCTTTTACGCTTAAGAACTATTTTGTCTATTCAAAGGGTGATTATAGGGTAAAATGCACAAAAAGTAAAGGGGGGTACTATTTTTGTTGACGCTTCAAAACTCCTTATGCTATAGTGAGGCAAACGCGTCTACTAAAGGCAAAAAAAGAAAAATACCATGGATGAAATAAAAGCGAAGCAACAAGTCCTCGAAAAAATTAAAGAATCAACGAAGATTCTTGTTACTGTGTCTAACAGTCCATCTGTTGACGCACTTTCTGCGGCACTCGCATTAACGATGTTACTCGACAAGCAAGAGAAGTACGCAACCGCCATCTTTAGCGGTGAAACGCCTCCGGCGATCGCTTTCCTCGAACCCGAAAAAACGTTTGACGATAGTACAGACAGCCTTCGTGACTTTATTATTGCGCTCAATAAAGAAAAAGCTGACCACCTTCGCTACAAAGTAGAGGGCGAATCAGTAAAAATCTTTATTACACCGTACAAGACGACAATCAACGAAGACGATCTTATTTTCAGCCAAGGTGATTACAACGTAGAGCTTGTGATTGCGCTTGGTGTTGATAACCAAGATCACCTCGATGGCGCACTCGAAAAGCACGGGCAGATCTTGCACGATGCATCAATTATCACCATGACCGCCGGTGACCAAACAAGCGACCTCGGCGGCACAGACTGGCACGACTCAAACTCAAGTAGCCTCAGTGAAATGGTCGCCGGGCTAGCCGAGGCACTTAAAGTAGACAAGAAAAAGTCATTACTCGATGAGACAATCGCAACCGCACTGCTTACTGGCGTTGTCGCTGAAACTGATCGTTTTAGTAACGAACACACAACCTCAAAAGCATTGACCGTTGCAGCAACCCTTATGAGTGCCGGTGCGGATCAGCAACTTATTGCAAATGAACTACAAGCTGCGAACAAAATTGAAATATCGACACCCGAGGATGACGAATCTTCATCAGATTCTTCTGACGACACAAATGAAGACGATAGCGACGGAGAAGTCGACAAAGATTCAAGCGACGGCTCACTCACGATCAAAAAAGAGAAAGACGCGACACAACTCGAAATTCATCACGACGATGAAACGCTAGCAGACCTCGATCGACGTGTTCTTGGCGATGAAAAGGCAAAAGAAAAAGTCACCGAAGAAGTCGCGGCTATTCAAGAAGAAGCAAAAGCCGAAGAAGAAAAAAGCGAAGCAGTTATCGAGGCCGAAACTGAGCTTGATAAAGTAACAAACGTGGCAACAAACCTCGACGACGGTCGAGATGAAACAACCGAGCCTGTGCTCGGCGGGACACTCAACGCAACAGCTGAAGTTGCCGCTGATGACGCGCGCCGCGCTGCTGAAAACGATCAAAATAAGACAATTCTTTCACACTCGTATCTTGGTGGAGCTGATACTGATGCACTCGCACCTAGTACCGGAGATACAGTCGACGACCTTTCCGACGCTGTTCACTCTGCGTACGCACTCGAAGGTCATGATTCACCACTTACAACACCGACACCCCTCGAGCCGACCGGTGCATTTGGTGGCGAGCGAGTTATCCAACCGCTTACGACACCAACCGCTGACTTTGGCGCCACTCCTGCACCAGAGAGTGCACCATTCGGCCCACCGGTTGAGCCGGCCCCTGCGCAAAACCCAACGCCTGTCGATCTCGGCCTTCCATTGCCTCCTCCAATTCCAGACTTTTCGCAGCTTAACGGAGCAATCGGCGCACCTGCTATTCCATTGCCTCCAACGCAACAACCTGAAATCCTTGGCGACATCTTGGCGCCAGAACCAGCTAACTTTGATACAGCCAACGCAGTAGCTGCACCAAATACAGCATATGCAGCTCCAGAGCCACAAGTTGATACATCTATTCCTCCATTGCCTCCAATGAACGGTGACCTCTCGAGCGTACAGCAGGGGATTCCACAGCTTCAACCGTTACCTCAGCCCGAACCTCAGCCTCAGCAACAAGCGCCTGCTCAAAGCGGTCCTGCTGACCCAACCCAGTTTCAAATTCCCCCGCAGCCATAATACGGCGAGCGGGGAAGTGCTATAATACCTTCTGATGAATGAAGACAGTGTGTTGCTCGTTGATAAGCCAGCTGGCATTACCAGCTTTGGCGTTGTTGCGCGTGTTCGCCGTCAGTTATCTCAACACCTCGGCAAGAAAGCCAAGGTAGGGCACACGGGCACTCTGGATCCGTTTGCAACCGGCCTTATGATTATTGTTACTGGCAAAGAATGCCGTAACGCAATGAACTATTCAAAACTCGACAAAGAGTACGAGGCGACCTTTCGTCTTGGTCAAACAAGCTCAACCGGCGACCCAGAAGGTGAGTTAACCAATGTTTCCGATCTTCAGCCAACAAAAGAAGCTATAGAAGCTGCTTTAGAGCCGTTTAGGGGCGAAATAACCCAACGCCCGCCCATCTTTAGTGCAATCAAGATTAACGGCCGTAGAGCCTACGACCTCGCGCGTAAAGGCGAAGCTGTTGAAATCCCCGAACGACAGGTGACTGTCTTCTCGTTAGAACTCCTCGATTACGAATACCCTAACGTCCGTATCCGAACCCACGTGAGTAGTGGAACGTACATCCGCAGTCTCGCTGTCGATATTGGTACACTCTTAGGTACCGGTGCCTACTGCTCTGAACTTCGCCGAACGAAGGTTGCGGAGTTTGATGTAGCAGACGCTACGCCAGTTGAAGTGTAACTTGCGATTAGTTACGTTCGAGCATCTGCTCTAGGCTTGGTCGTCACCGTCGGATGGCGCTCCATCGATTGTGCTTGAGTCAGGTAGTGACTCGAGTTCATCATCTTCTGCTGAAGGTGGACGCTCCGTACCTCCCGGTGCGATACGCTCTGAGTTACTAATAGTCAGCGGAGGCATCTCCGAGAAGAATCGTTTTCGAATCTCTTCTTCCATGTCACGTGCATAGACAAGACGGTCTGTCATAGTAGCGCGTGTGCTTGGGTCGCTGAGACCATCGCGAAGGGATTCAAAGATACGTTGAACCATGGCGGCGTCTTCCGCGCTTTTCGGCTTGCCGCTTTCGTCCATTTCAATTGCGCTAAGAAGGTTCTTGTCAGTTTCGGTTGCTGTGATCCCTTCGGCTAATTTGCTGAAGGCGGTAAATTTCACGTTACCGAGGTTTGCGGAGTTCGTGTTACTAAGTGTCTTAAGGCGTGCGATAGACAGGTCGTGTACAAACTTATTCTTAACTTCATCTATCGTTGTGCCGTGTAGAGTGTCACCTGCATTAAAGGTTTCAAGGTAGCGCTGAAGGCTAAGGCCGGGGTTGGCCTGAATGTGGAACCCACCCTTCGACTTCATATCACCAACGTGTCGAGCGACAACTGCGTCCACAACTGTTTGATCGATAAATTCGCTACTACGTGCATCGTCAAAGATTGGCACGTGGCCTTCACCTGCGATAATTTCGAGTGCCGCTTCAAGACGCGTAGGGGAGACTGACTTGCGCTCTGCAGGATCGGCCGAGTTGGCCTTCTTGAATACGCTACCAGCTGCATATTCAATAACAGACTTCCCTTGAGATACCGCTTCGCTCTGTATAAGAGTAATGGCATTTTCTCGCGCATCTTTATTAAGCTTGCTAAGGGTAGCAACGGCAGTCGCTTGTGCGCGGTCTCGGCCGATACCTCGGAGCTCAACGTCGCCATAACCTTGGGCGATATCAAGAAGTGTCTTTTCGCCGCCAACGCGTACAGTATGTGCATCCGCGCTATCAAGAATATTTTGATTCTTTTCTAGGCTATTAGAAATATTACGCTGCTGTACGTAGCGGTTTGCCTCTTCACCTTGCTTCCATGCGGCAGTTTCAATGACATTGTGGGCCATCGCTTTTTGAAGGTCCTTCATGCGAGACTCGGGTGCATCGGCCGGAATGTAAGTGTTTGCGCGATACCCACTGATCATGTGACTGGTTTGAGCGGTAGCACGCTCTGCGGCCGCTTTGGATGCCTCGAGTTCAACGGTTCGAGCGTGTAGCGTTGAGCCCTGGTGTGTCTTAAGGTGTTCGACGTGAGCGGTGTGGTCGTTATGAATGCGTTCTTTGTTCATGTCTACGCCAGCTTTTTGTTCGTGAATCTTGCTAAATCCAGGGGTCTCTTCATACTTGTTAGTAGCAGCCTGTGCCCACATGTCAGTTTTGTCTTTAACCCTTCGATTGTCGAAGTCGCTACGGCGCGCTACTGCGGCACCGAGGCGCCATGGGTTGGCCTTCTTGCGATCAATGCCCATACTTCTTTTCTTGGCAAGCTCGGCACGGCTGTTTCCCCAGTTGCGGCTACGGTCAAGTACACCCTTGCTTGGGTTGTTGGCAATTTGACCGATTCGACCAAGGAGTCCACCGCTAAACTTGAAGAGAAGAGGTGTAATAACGAGCGGTGCTATTTGAACAGCAAGTCCAAATAGAACGGTGATAATGTTATTACCGGCGTTCTGAATAATAAGCTGACCAGCTAGTTGTGAGCCGCCGAATACAAGTGAGAATGCAGGGAAGAAGATGAGCATTGTCATGAACAAATCTTTCCATTTATCAAACCATTTTTCAGTGTTCGGAAGGAGGTTTGCTACAAAAGCAAGTGGCGCGAGAATAACGAGGATGAGGATAATTGCCTGTCGAGCAGCAAGGATAACAAGAACGAGCATGATTGTTACAAGCAGCATTACAAGAAGTGGGACAAGCATGTAAATACCACCCGCTACAGCCACATAGTAAGCCCCTGCGTATAAGCCACCGCCGGCAAGCATAATAGAGGCAACCTGTGCCCATGAACCGCTAAGGCTAGAGCCGAGGTCGTCGCTCGTGAGACGGAATGTACTTTCGCGAATGTTGTTGAAAATATCTTGAATTGAGTAGCCGAGAATATTGGATATATCGATTGCTAACGCAGCAACATAGAATGAGACGTTAACCAAAACAGCCGCCACTATAAGGCGGGGGATGAGTTTCTTGAGGCCGTAATTCGAGACACCGATACTGGTAAGCTGTGAGTAAATAATAATAAGAAACGCAATAACGAAGGCGATGTTTGCGATAGTACGCATAACATTCCAGGCGACGTACATACTATTCGCAGAGTCGCCAAGCGTTGGTGGCTTAGTTTCTATAAATCCGGAAAGAATATCGAAAATACCGTCCATACCTTTGGCGAGCCATGTGGTTGCCGGGCAGAGAATCCACCCAATACCCTCAACAGTACAAGACGAACTTGCAGTCTGCTGACTCTTTAGAGTAAGCGTAATATCCT
>Ga0247808_10000327_pt1 | contig 24141 bp, 29 predicted proteins | sample UWRJL089202R1_FD_179914 | JGI IMG/M metagenome (GOLD analysis project Ga0247808, IMG submission 179914) | Plant litter microbial communities from Arlington Agricultural Research Station in Wisconsin, United States - UWRJ-L089-202R-1 | ecosystem: Environmental > Terrestrial > Plant litter >... | reverse complement strand
CGGAAAAGATTCGCTATTGGTAGCGGCACTGCTAAAAAAGTCTGGCACAGTATTTTCACCATGGTATGTTTCAAGCTCTGATCACCATCCGGCAGTCCTTGATGAACTAGGTGCACCGCTCGTAACAGCACGACGAACACTCGATAAGGGTGCGTTGCAACAAGCGCTTGAGGATGGTGGCAAGAACGGTCACGTACCGGTGACGTACGTTGTCCAAAGTTTAGCGTTGATCCAGGCGATCCTTAGAGGTAATAATGAAATTCTCGTATCGATTGCCCACGAAGGTGAAGAACCGCATGCGATGATTGGTGATTTATCGGTGACGCATCAATGGTCAAAGACTTGGGCTGCCGAACAATTATTTGCTGACTATGTGTCTGAATATATTTCTGCTGATATTCGTATCGGATCGCCGCTTCGTCAGTTCAGCGAATTGCGAGTTGCCGAGCTATTTATCAAGTATGCCTGGTCTGATTTTGGGCAACGCTTTAGTTCTTGTAACCGTGCGAATTACACCCAAGGCGCTAATAATACAGAACTTCATTGGTGCGGTGAATGTCCAAAATGTGCAAACTCCTATCTGTTATTTGCTCCGTTCTTGGATGCTAACGTATTGAAAGACCTATTTGCCGGACAAGATCTCTTTGAAAAAGAAATGCTCCAAGAGACCTTCAAAGGACTCCTTGGTGTTGGTGGCGTGATGAAGCCGTTTGAATGTGTTGGCGAGATTGACGAGCTTCGGTATGCCTATGGACTGGCGCAAGATAAAGGCGGCTACGGGAGAGTATCATTTGACGTGCCACGTGCAACGTTTGACTACAAAGCAGCTTACCCGGCGCAAAAATGGGCAAAGCTTCCTCTGTAAGCTGTTACAATAAGTGCATATGCAACCTCTATTAAAACGTCTTCACGAGCTTCGATCACAAGTTGATGCTGCGGTTGAACGTTTAAACATTCCAGAAAAACAGGCTGAGATTGACGCACTCGATGCGCAACTTTCAACCTCTGAAATCTGGAATAATCCTACCGATGCTCAGGCGAAAAGCAAACAGGTCGCCGCAATGCGCTCGTTGGTAGAACCATGGTTAACACTGCAAGCCCAGGCGGCCGACATGATTGAACTTATGGATCTTGGCGATGATGAACTACTCGGTGAGTTTGAAGGTCAGATTATTGCTTTTGAAAAAGAATTCCAACGACTCCGTAAAGATTTGCTGTTTGATGGTGAGTTTGATGATCACAATGCAATCTTGCGCCTCAGTGCCGGTGCTGGTGGTACCGACGCGCAGGATTGGACAGAGATGATCGAACGTATGTATCTGCGATGGGCTGAACGATCAGGAATGTCAGCAACAACCATTGAGCGATCAGCTGGCGAAGAGGCGGGGCTTAAATCGACGGTTATTGAAATCACCGGGCCGTTTGCCTACGGTAAGCTTCGCAGCGAAAATGGCGTCCATCGACTGGTGCGGCTGAGTCCTTTTAATAGTGATAATCTCCGACAAACAAGCTTCGCACTTGTTGAAGTCTTGCCTCAAATCGATACACCCGAGGAAGTGGCGATAGATGACAAGGATCTGAAAATCGATGTGTACCGCGCTGGTGGACACGGCGGGCAGTCGGTCAATACAACCGATAGTGCTGTTCGAGTTACTCACGCACCTACTGGTATTGTCGTAGCGATTCAAAATGAACGTTCGCAGCTGCAGAATAAAGAAACAGCAATGAAAATCTTACGTTCCAAACTTGCAAAGATGCAAATGGAGCAACACGTCGCATCAATCACTGAACTTCAAGCGGGGGAGTCGGCCAACTGGGGAAGTCAGATCCGTAACTACGTGCTTCATCCATATACGCTCGTTAAAGATACGCGCACAAAGCACGAAACTAACAACGCCCAATCTGTTCTGGATGGTGATCTTGATGGGTTTATCGAAGCCTATCTTGAAGCGCCAACTATTGAGTAAATCTTACGCATTGTAGGTATTTAACAGTATTGTTTATGCTATAATACATCTAGCAATGATTCTGTTAGATAGGGTAACCAAATCGTACGGTAAAGATACAACGCCGGCCGTTAGTCGGTTGAGTGTGTTTATTGAACCACGTGAATTTGTGATCATCGTCGGTGCTTCTGGTGCCGGCAAATCGACATTATTAAAACTCCTTACTCGTGAAGAAAAACCAACAAGCGGCAAGATCGTTGTTGGTGGTATTGATTACGACACATTGAAGGATTCTCAAATTCCAATGCTCCGTCGCAAGATCGGTGTTGTCTTCCAGGATTTCAAACTGTTGCCACAACGAACAGTCTTTGAAAATATTGCCTTTGCACTCGAAATTGCCGGTATGACGAATCGTGAAATTAAGAACACTGTCCCGAAGGTGATTGATCTTGTTGGATTAACAGGAAAAGAAAAGAATTTCCCGTCACAACTATCAGGTGGTGAGCGGCAACGTGTGGCAATTGCGCGTGCAGTTGTTCGTCAGCCAAAGATTCTTATTGCCGACGAACCAACCGGAAACCTCGACCCGAAGCACAGTTGGGACATTGTCCGACTTCTTGAAAAGATTAATAAGTACGGAACAACAGTGTTGTTGACGACTCACAACGCCGAAATTGTAAACAAATTGAAGCGTCGTGTTATCACTATCGAGGGTGGAAAAATCTCAAGTGACCAAGCAGAAGGAAGTTACAGGCAGTAATGGCAAAAAGTAAGAAAAAATTAGACTCAAAGACCTTCGCTTCGCAAAAGCGTCACCGCCGACAATGGACAACATTCATGCGAATGTGTCGTTACGGTGTTAATAACTTTACCCGTAATGCTTGGCTGACAATCGCGGCAACGGCCATCATGACGATTACGTTATTCGTTATTTTCGCGAGCGTGGCATCTCGAAATATTCTTGTGGATACACTAACCAATGTCCGCGATAGTGTGACAATGTCCATCTTCCTTAAAACTGAAACATCACAAGAAGATGTATCGCAGGTAACAAGTGATCTCGAAAAATTATCGAGCGTTATTTCAGTCGACGAAATTACTCCAGAAAAAGCTCGCGATAACTTTGCACAAAAGAACAAGGCCGATGCCGATTCTTTGACGGCTATTACTGAGGCAACTAACAAATTGCCATGGACATTGAATATTAAGGTAAAAGATATTAACGACACGACACAGCTCGCAAACTTCGTAGAGACAAATGAATTCGTTCAGCAACACCTTGACCCGGACCGTCCACCGACATTTGCTGGTACAAAGAAAGCAACGCTTGAAAGTATTGCCGGAGCAGTTGACCTTGCTCAAAAGATCGGTATCGTTGTCAGCCTTATCTTCGTTATCGTCTCGACATTGATCATCTTTAACACAATTCGTATGGCAATCTTTAACCGCCGTGAAGAAATTCAGATGATGAAGCTGATTGGAGCAGAGCGATCGTTTATTCGCGGACCATTCGTTGTTGAAGCAATTGTGTACGGATTCTTTGCGGCACTAATTGCAAGTGCAGCAGGTTACGGAATCTTGTTCTTTATTGCACCGTCACTTGGATCATATTTCAATGTCCAACCAACGCTCGATGCGGCGATTATGTACGCACCATTTGCGCTCCTTGGCATGATACTTATCGGTGGATTTATCGGTATTATCTCCTCGCTCATGGCGACTCGTCGCTACCTAAAGCTCTAGCTTGACGAACCATGGTGCTTATGCTAACATTGGAGTAGCATGAAACTGCGCACCACCACACCAGCTTCACTCTCGTTCAAGACGCTATTAAAATGGGTCATCGCCTTAGTCATAGTCCTTGGTCTTTCTCTTACTGCGATCTCTATTGCGCGTAACGCCTCAGCCGATCAATACGACGACAAGATTCGCGCGCTTCAAGCCGACATGGCTCGCTACCAAGCAGAAGCTAATCGTCTCAATGCCGAAGCGGCAACGCTTGCGGTTGCCCTCCAACAAATTAGTAACGAACGTGCAGCGATCCAGGCCCAAGTTGACCTGAGCCAAGCACAATACGATAAGTTAATTATCGATATCGCCAAGACCGAAAAAGAAATTAAAGACAATCAAGACGGGCTAGGGGATACTATTGCCGACCTATATATGGACGACAACGTAACACCAATTGAACTACTTGCGAGCAGTACAAATATCGGTGACTTCCTTAATAAGCAAGAATACCGTAGTTCAGTGCGTGACCAATTGAGTAACACTATTAAGACTGTTAAAAAGCTAAAGACCCAACTGACTGACCAAAAAGCTGAAGTTGAAAAAGTCTTAACTGAACGCAAGAACGCTCGTGACGCACTTGTTGCGAAAGAAAACGAACAAGCAGCCCTCCTTGCAAAGACTAATAACGACGAAGCAAGCTACCAAGGACTTATCCGTAATAGTGCTCAACAAATTGCCCAAGCAAAAGCTACTCAAGCAGCAATTAACGCTCGTTACTCAGGTAGCGGTGGCTACCGTATCATCGAAGCCGGTTCTGCCGGTGGCTATCCATGGAATAACAGCAACTGTCGTATGCAAGGTTACATGTCAACCGGTGGTGCCCCTGGTACTGACGGCGAAGATGGCTTTGGCTACGGGTGCCGACAGTGTGCAAGCTACGTCGCATGGCGTGTTGGTAAAGAAACTGGCTACCACCCAACTAACTGGGGTGACGCAAAGAACTTTACCGCTGCTGCAAAGCGTTCACCATGGAACGGTGTTGAAGGTGGCCCACGTGCCGGCTCAATCGCGGTGATGGATCCAGGAAAAGCCGGACAAAACCACGGACACACTGCATGGGTAGAAGCAGTCAACGGCAACAAAGTTATTGTGAGCCAGTACAACTACGACTACGGCCAAGGCTACGGTATGTACTCAATGATGGAACTTTCAGTTAACGCCTTCGATCATTACATCCACATTAATTAGTAGTAGAAAAAACATAAACTCTATAGCGCACTCCTTCATGGGGTGCGTTATAATAGTGAAAGTTTATTCGTAAAGAAATAGGGGAGCAGTATGGCTAGTCATCGTCAGTTAAGGGGAGAATCTCAGCGACGCGTACCAACAGGCGTGGTGGTACTCGCATTTGTCGTAATCGCCGGCATCGGCTACGTCGCCGGAACATTTAATAACCAAATAATGGGAGCAGTGGCGCCTTTGTTTGGACTCAAATCGTATAGTGGTCAACTTGATCTTTCGACACTGCAAGACACCTATCGTGCAGTCAAGGGTAACTATGATGGCAACATTGATGACGCAGCCCTTATCGAAGGTGCGAACCGAGGCCTGGTTGATGCGCTTGGTGACGAATACACCGTCTACATGAACAAGAAAGAGACCGAGGAGTTTGATAACAGCCTCACTGGTAATATCGGTGGTGGTATCGGTGTCGAAGTCGGTGAACGTAATGGTATTTTGACGGTGCTTCGTTTGCTCAAAGATAATCCTGCCGAAAAAGCCGGCCTGCAACTTGGTGACTTTATTATAAAGGTGAACGATGAGTCTGTTGAAAACGTCTCTGTAGATCAAGCCGTCTCAAAAATTCGCGGGGAAGCCGGTACAACGGTGAAGCTAACGGTTGTTCGGGGTGGTGAGCAAAAAGACTTTACGATCACTCGGGCAATTGTTAACAACCCAAGTGTCTACAGTACTGTCAAAGACGGTGTTGGGACGATGACCGTCATGCGCTTTGACGCCGAGACTGGATCACTTGCTCGGGCGGCAGCTCAGGACTTTAAAGATCAGAATGTTAAAAAAGTAGTGCTTGACCTCCGTGGCAATGGTGGCGGCTACCTGACAGCTGCGCAAGAAGTCGCAAGTTTGTGGCTTGATAAGAAGACAGTCGTCAGCGAACGAACTAACGGCAAGGTTGTCGATGAACTAAAGACTGGCAGCAACCCGCTGCTTGGTGGTATTCCGACAGTCGTCTTAGTGAACGGAAGTAGCGCGAGCGCTAGTGAGATCGTCGCAGGAGCCCTCCAGGACCATAAAGCAGCCAAGCTTGTCGGTGTGAAGACATTCGGTAAGGGGAGTGTTCAGAAACTACTGATGCTGCCAGGTGGAGCACAGCTAAAGGTCACTATCGCCAGTTGGTACACACCGAATGGTAAGAACATCTCAAAACAAGGAATTACTCCTGATGTCGTTATCGAGATGACCGCCGAAGACATTAATGCTAACCGTGATCCTCAGCTTGAAGCTGCGAAAGGGTTGTTGAAGTAGCGCAATCTGAGGGTACGCTTGTGCTTATCCTCTGTGCTGTAGTACAATAAATGCCATATGGATACTAAGAAAAAGATCCTTCTCGTAGAAGATGACGAAGCGCTCGCAGCAGTATACAAGTCTCGACTTGATATTGAGGGGTTTGAAACAAAAGAAGTAAACAACGGTGAACTCGCACTGACCGCGGCTATGGAATTCAAACCTGACCTCATCTTGCTTGATGCAATGATGCCAAAGATCAGCGGGTTTGATGTCCTTGATATCCTTCGCAACACCCCAGAAACCTCTCAAGTACGGGTGATTATGCTCACGGCCCTCAGTCAACCAAAGGACAAAGAACGGGCTGAGTCACTTGGCGTTAACGATTACCTTGTGAAATCTCAGGTAGTTATCGGTGATGTCATCGAACGCGTTAAATTCCACCTTGGTTTACTCGAACAAAAACCGCAAGAATAAATCTCGCCACATAGGCACAAAACAAATATGCCAGAAAAAGAACCAACAACACCATTTGAAAGAAACGAAACCGATCAAGCGGTGCTTGTTAAACGTTCTGATAAAAAAGACGCTGAAGGTAATATTCTCGAACACGGTAAAGTCCAGGTGATGAAGCACGCAACCGATGCCGAGGGTAACCACTACGGGTATTTTCCAACCGAAGACGGTCGTATTGGCCATAAGAAATTATCCGAAAGTTATTTCGGTGCTGATAAGCAGGCTGAGCTCGAAGCACTAGCCTTGGAGCGTGGTGATTTGACTCGTGAGCAAATCGAACAAGAGATTCGTCATGAAATACTTGTCGAAAAAGTTTCCGAAGAATTAGCCGAAGAAGCATTTGTTGAACTCGGTCCTAACGATCCAAGCGGATTCGCGCCTGACGCTGTCGAGGTTCATTCAAAGGCTGAATGGAGTGCTATGCGCCAAGCTGCTCGCGCGCAGGATATTATATTCGGTCATCAGCCTGCAATAACAGAAATGACACCTCGCACAAGAGTGCCGAGAGAGAGCCCAAAAATCCGCACCTTGCAAAATTATTTGAACCACCGGTGCGACCTGAACTCCCACCACCGGTTGTCGATAGTTATGACTTTATGTTTGAGCGCGATGAAGAGAAGCGAGCAGCAATGCAGGCGCAACGCGACGCTCAAGATAAAGAAAATGCGCCAATAAGAGAAGCGCAGAAGAACTTTGACCGTATCACGAATCAAGATACGCGGGAATACTCCGAACAAAAGCTTATAGCTGTTATGCGTCACGATAAAGAATTGGTACAGCTACTGGCTGAGCGTGGTATTACCGAGCCTTCACTCGAGGCTGTTGATGCGCTTCGTAATGACGCCGATCTTCGTTATGACGTCGCTGTTCATTTTCTTAAGAAGCTCGACAAGATGGTTGAAAGTAGCCCAGGATCGTTTGGTGCGCGTATTGTGAGGAACGGCGAGAAGAGTAATGATTACATGCGTCTGCCGGTTCGTACGTCGTCACGTGAGTATGTTGCGTACTTGGCACTCGCGAAGATTAGCGGTATGTTTAATTACAAAGTAGACAGCGCCGATGTCTTCCAGGATGTTAACGAACGAAATGAAATTGTTCTTAACCAACATCGTCACGCCTCTGACATGCTCGTGTAAAAAGAAAATTTAATAAAAAACCTCCCGTCATGGGAGGTTTTTTATTTGGTTCGCAGATTATTGCGCGCTAACGACGCTGACTTGTGTTCGCGCAGCAGTTTTGCCGGTGAAACGAGTCTTTTTAATCTTTGAGAAGGTAACGACACCGTCAATAGCAGCGTGAATTGTGAAATTACGGCTAATGAAAGTACCAGGACCGGCTACTTTAGTGCTTCCAGTTTGACGGACGAGTACTTCGCCTGTGTTCACTGTTTGACCACCAAAGCGCTTAACACCGAGTCGGCGACCGGCATTATTGTGGATATTTTTACTTGAACCACCTGCTTTAACGTGTGACATATTTAATCCTTAAAACTTATAAAATCAATCTGTTTGATTATACAGAAAATCCGTCCGAGCGTCAAGGGGTGAGCGCCAGTAAAACAGACAAAAGTTAAGGACTTGTTAATCACTAGACTGCTACTATGCATATACGGTCTCTGCAGGGACGCAATGAATGGTATCGACCTAACCCTTTTGATCCAAAAGGTATGGTCACTATAATCGCGTAAACGAGGTAACTATGAAAAAAATAACTGTGTTCAAACACGTCCTGACTATCCTAAAGATTACAGGGGTCGTGGTGCTCTTTGGTCTAGTGGTACTACAGCTATATTGGGCACTTGATGCGCTTCTCTTTCTTGAGTAATAAAAGACCCGCCTGGGAGGGCGGGTCGTCGTGCTATTCTTTAGCTTTCTTTGGTTTTTTGACTTCTTTTCGAGGTCCTGTGCCTTTGGCCATACAAGTATCCTTTCATTAAGATGTTGATGCGAGGTGTAACCGGATACTAACTTTTCATAGTGGCGAAAGCACTCCTTATGCCATTAAGTATACGCTTTGCGGGCGGAGTTTGGCTACTTTTTTGTCATGACGAGGATTTGACGGGCAACGACTTGATCGGGACGGAAGTAGAGAAGCTGATCGGGACGCGCGTTGACGAGATCAACGGTGGTATAGCCGAGCTCGTCGAGTTTGCTGATGAGCGGCAGGTGAGTAAAGTGACCCTCGGTATCTTTCCAAGCGGGAACGGCGAGGACGACAGGGGTGCCTGACTTGATTTGACCCGCTAAATTCTTTAAGAATTGGCTGATAATATGATTACAGTTACCGCGGACTTCGACGAGCTTAGCGTTTGAGGGTGGGGCGCTAAACGGCTGTCCTAGGTAACTTTCGGCAACAACCGCAGCGATAGGAGCTTGCCACTTAGTATCCGTCGCGTCGCCTTCGTGGAGGTACCAGTGACCGACGAATTTGTTTTCGTCTTGCAGCCAGTTGAGGTTATCGCGACTAAACCGGATCATTTTTTCGGCGAGGTCGGTGCCGTAGGCTCCGTAGCCCATCAGCATTGCTTCTTGGAGGATAACGCCAGTTCCACAGAATGGGTCAAGCACCCGAGGTTGGGCAAGGTCTGAGTCAGGGTCTTTTTGGAGTGGCCCTGCGAGGTTGATCATGATTTGGGCGAGCTTTGGTGGCAACATACCAACAAATGCATCACGTTTTGGGCGGCCTTGGTCACGAGCGGCGAGGGCAGTGATGTTCTGCGCACCAGTGCTTTCGGCGATGACAATACCACTGCGGCCTTTGACGACGATAAGTTCAACCTTGTTATCTGACAGACCGAGTTTGTTGTGGTGTGAGGTTGCAGTACTGAGGGCCGCTTCTTGGTTGGGGATAAGACGAAGACTGGCGGTCGTCGGTTTGAGCTTGGTTTTAAGGATAATACCGGTTTTTTGAATATCGCGAGTATCGACGCCAAAGCCATACGCGCTAATACCGAGCGTAATCTTACCTTCGTAGGTGCTCCAGGCTTTTGTATAGTGCTGAACGATTTGAAGACTGGCTTTGCGCCAATCGCCAAGCGGGATCTGTTTAATAACGCGACCGGCTTTTTGTGTGCCACCGAGGCGTTGGATGTCTAATGAGTCCGTATTGATGAGTGCGCTGATATCTGAGAACCAAGCAACGTCTTTGTAGACTTGCTCGAGCTCGGCGATAGAAATTGCCGGTTGGCGACCTAAGATTGAGATGTACATGTGTTTATTATACCTGATGCTATAATGAATGACAGATGTTAAAGGCGCTATCGATTCGGGGTTGGCTCACACTCATTACTACAGTCTTGCTTGTAGCCGTGGTTTTTGCCGCGTGGCCTGAGATCGTAAAGGCCTGGAATCTTATAGGATCGGTCAACTTATGGATTCTTGCACTGCTGATTCCTGTGCAGTTCTTTAGTTACTATGCAACCGGCGGGATGATCTTCTCGTACCTCCGTTCAAAGGGTGACTTAAAGACAATGAAGCACCGGCAAATGACTCGTTTAGCGCTTGAACTTAACTTTGTGAATCACATTTTGCCGAGTGGGGGAGCTGCTGGCTTTTCATACCTTAGTTGGATACTCAGTCGTCACGGGGTGAGTGCAGCTCGTTCGACAATGTCACAAATCGTGAGGTTTGCGCTGACCTTTATGAGCTTTGTTCTGATTATGATCGTTGCCGTGATCATGTTGATCGTCGATCACAAGATCGATAGGGTGATCATTCTGCTATGTACGATGTTGGTAGTGCTGTGTGTCGGTGCGACTATCGGAGTTATCTATGTCATTGGTAATAAACACCGGCTCGAGGTTTTCTCAAACTGGTTGACGCGCTTCGTGAATCGTATTGTGAAAAAAGTCACTCGTGGACGTAAGCCCAACGCAGTGAAAGCCGAAATTATTCCAAAGTTCTTTAGTGAACTTCACGATGATTTTATTGCAATCAAGCGAGACCGTCGTATTTTGATCCGACCATTTATTTGGGCGATACTTGCTAACCTTGCTGATATAGCACTGATTTGGATTGCCTTCTGGTCACTCGGCTTTATGATTAACCCGGCGATTCTGTTCGTTGCCTTTGGTGTCGCGTCAATTGCCAGTGCCGTGTCGGTAACTCCAGGTGGAGCAGGGGTATACGAAACAATTATGATTGCCTTCCTCGCTTCCAGTAACGTCGCGCCAAATGTGGCGATTGCCGGAACATTGATTGCTCGCGTCACGCTGGTCCTAGGAACGATTCTGTTTGGCTATGTATTCTATCAATTAACTGTTGCGAAATATGGAAAACGTTCTCTTAAGCGTTAGCGACTTTGTCGCGCTGACCAACCAGACACTTGAATATGCGTATCCAAATGTCGGCATCGAGGGCGAAGTGTCTGAATTTAAAGTCAGCCAAGGTAAATGGGTGTACTTCAAACTCAAAGACGATGAGTCGGTTGTCGATTGTTTTATGACGCTCTGGCAGCTGCGTGTTCCAATTGAGGACGGTATGAAAGTGGTGATTCAAGGATCGCCAAAGCTGACAAAGTGGGGGCGATTTAGCGTTACTGTCAAAGCGATCAAGCCAAGCGGTGAAGGAGCTATTAAAAAAAGTTTTGAAATCTTGCGCGCCAAACTCGATGCTGAAGGCTTGTTTAGTCCAGACCGTAAACGTCAATTACCGCGGATTCCAAAACGCGTCGCGGTGATTAGTAGTACTGAAGCTGCTGGCTACGCTGACTTTATCAAGATTGTTAATGATCGTTGGGGCGGGTTGCAGATTGATGTCGCACATGTCCAAGTCCAAGGTGACAGTGCGCCCGATCAAATGATCCGAGCTTTTAACTACATCAATGGACAAGAGGAATTGCCGGAAGTAATCATTTTGATCCGTGGTGGGGGAAGTGCCGATGACCTGGCTGCCTTTAATGATGAGCAGCTTGTCCGCACAATCGCCGCTAGCCGTGTTCCGACCCTTGTGGGTGTGGGGCATGAAGTCGATGAGTCGCTTGCCGATATGGCGGCCGATGTGCGGGCGGCCACGCCGAGTAACGCCGCTCAAATTCTCGTACCGGATCGCCAAGATATTATTCGAGCAGTGCGCGCACAGACGTCGTCGCTATTGCCATTAATCTCGCGCACTATCGAGCAAACATCTCGATCACTGCGTGAGCAACTTGACGGCGCTGTTGAGCGGATTGAATATCGAATTGCCACCTACAGTGATGTACTGCAGGCGCGTCGATCGGTATTGCAGCAATTGAATCCCGAGACAGTGCTTGCCCGTGGCTACGCGCTGATTCGTGGACAGCAAAAAATCGGTGAGACTATTGAAGTAGAAACCAGTAACGTAATACTAGAAGCAGAGGTGAAAAATGTCAGGAACAAATAAAAACTTACAACAGAAAATGGATGATCTTAGTGAGCTGATCGCTTGGTTTGATGGTGATGATTTTGCGCTTGAAGAAGCTATCGATCGATTTAAGGCTGCTGAAAAACTCGCAACCGAAATTGAAACAGATCTCTCGTCGTTCAAAAATGATATTACAGTGCTCAAGCAACGTTTCGACAGCGAGGCGTAGGTGATCATTCAGTACATCATTGGCGGTCTGCTGCTTTTGTTTGGGTTTGTTGTGTTCTTTGGTGCACCGTATGTCCCAAGTCAAAAACGCTATATTCGTCGGGCCTTTGATGAGGTCTACAAGTTATCCAAAAAAGATCACCTTGTTGATATTGGTAGCGGTGATGGGGTAGTGCTACGAGTTGCTGCACAGTACGGCGCAAAAGCAACAGGGTATGAGATCAATCCTGCATTGGTGTTGCTCTCACGAGTCCTCTCGACGCGGTACAAGACGGTAAAAGTAGTGCTTGCGAATGCTTGGTCGGCAAAGTTTCCTGATGACACAACAATTGTCTATATTTTTTCAGTTCGTCGTGATGGCCGTAAGATTGCCAAGATGATGCAACGTGAATCTGATCGCCTTAAAAAACCACTAAAATTATTATGTTACGGCAGTCCGCTACCAACAGTGACGCCTGACAAAGTATTTGAAGCCTATGAACTCTATAGCTTCCGTCCTTTACAGGGAAAGAAACCACAAGTATAATGACGGATATGAACAGACTTTCAAAAGAAAGCGGTAACGCTCACATTTGGCTCATACTTGGTATTACTTTTATTGCGACAACAGTGATTGCTGCCGGCGTCATGACGTGGGCACTTATTAACTACTTTGATCAAAAAGATAACGTTGATACAAAAGTTGCGACGGCAGTGTCGGTTGCGAAAAAAGAACAAGCTGACATTGATGAAGCGAAATTCCTTCAACGCGACAAAGAGCCAAACCGACAGTTCGCCGGGCCTGAAGATTACGGACGACTTGTCTTTGATTATCCAAAAACATGGAGCGTCTATATCGATAAAGATGCAACAACCGGCACGACATATTCTGCCTACTTGAACCCCGTTGCTGTTCCGAGTGTTTCGAACACAAAACAATACGCGCTTCGTGTGCTTATTGAACAAAAAGATTATGAAAATGTCATTGCGAGTTATGAGAGCCTTGTGAAAAAAGGTGATCTTAAATCAAGTGCTGTAAAGGCTGACTCGCAAGATGGAACACGTCTCGATGGTGCGTTTAGCAAGGATGTTCGTGGTTCTGCGGTTATCTTCAAAATTCGCGACAAAACGGTGACTATCCGTAGTGATGCTGACACATTCCGTACTGATTTCGACAAGCTGATTACAACAATCACTTTCAACAAATAATCATTGCGCTCATCTTTGTAAAAGGCGGTGAGCCGATGCTACACTAGGTACATGAATGGGCGCGAGGGGAAGCAGCAACATGATCTGTCACAGTACACTGTGCCTTCGATCACTGCTGCCGCCCACGAGCTAAAAGCACCACTCGCATTGCTGCGACAGCTCGCGCTTCGACTTGAAGATGACGCCGTTACCGACGCTGAGCGCCGTGACCTCGTGCAGCGCATGACACTGACGACAGAACGAGCATTACGGCTGACGAGCGACCTTACGAAGTCGGCACGACTTGATGATGCACTGTTTGAGCTTGAACCGATTAACCCTGAGCAGTTGTGTCGAGATATCGTCACTGAACTGACGCCATTATTCGAAGCGCATCATCGTGAATTGTCACTATCACGCAAGACGCATCCATTACTACTTGTAGCGAATCGCGATTTGCTGCGACGAATCATTATGAACTTTAGTGACAACGCACTGCAGTATAGTCAGCCAGGGACTGCTGTTGAGCTTCAGATTCAGGCATTTAAATCGAGTGGGATTATCCGTGTAGGAGTTCGTGACTACGGCCCGGCACTTTCAAGTGATATGTGGCGCACGCTTCAAAAGAAATTATCAAAAGCTCCCCAAGCGATTCATGCTCGTCCGCAGAGTAGCGGCCTTGGTTTGTTTATTGCGAGTCAATTTGCTGATGCGATGCAAGGGAGAATCGGTGCAACTCGTCACCGCGACGGCGCGACGTTTTATGTTGAGCTGCAGGCTTCGCAGCAACTGAGTCTTTTATGACAACAAAACAGCAGACGATATTATTAATTGAGGATGACGCATGGCTTGCCGAGCTTGAGGCGAAAGCACTTGAGCAAGATGGCTACACTGTTGTTCATGCACCTCATGCACCGGCAGCGATTGTTGCGATTGACGCAACGCCACCTGATGCTATCGTACTCGATGTATTATTGGGTGGGAGTACCGCCTTTGCGCTGTTGCACGAATTACAGTCATACGAAGATACGGGTGAACTGCCGATTGTGTTGTGTACGAATATGGCCGAAACCCTTAGTTTAGAAGAGTTGAAGCCATACGGTGTGCGACGTATTGTTGATAAATCTACAATGCTTCCTGCTGATCTTGTGGCTGCGGTTCGGAGCGTGTTGTTATGAAAACGCATCGCACTCAGGCGATAGTTCTTCGTCGTACAAATTACGGCGAAGCAGATCGAATCTTACAATTATTAACTCCCGAAGGCCGACGGAGTGTTATGGCGCGAGGAGTCCGTCGTGAGAAAAGTAAACTTGCCGGTGGTATCGAACTATTCGCGATTACTGACGTGGTGCTTGGGGAAGGAAAAGGGGAGTTGGGTGTTTTAACCTCGGCCCGACTTGTTCATTTTTATAACCATATTATCCAGGATTATGATCGACTGCAGTTTGGGTATGTTGTTATTAAATTGATCACAAAAGCTAGCGAGATGGTCGATGAGCCCGAATGGTTTGATGCGTTATCGGAAGTATTCATGGGACTCGACGCCGTCACTGTTCCTTTGGAGCTAACGCAAACATGGTTTTATCTTCGCTATGCGGCACTCCTAGGACATGAACTAAACCTAGATCTTGATACGAATGGTGAAAAACTACGGTCCGATAGCAAGTACCGCTATGATGTCGGAGAACAAGGACTTCGCGAATACGAAGGGGGCGAGATTACGGCTGAGCACATTAAGTTATTGCGGCTTATCTCAACAAAATCTTTAAAGATTCTTGCGCAAATCGGTGGGACTGGCGCAATTTTACCAACGTGCTTTTCAATTGCTCGCGAGCACGCTGCCGTCTAGAAATGAAGCACCCCCACCGCAACTGAATGCGGCGGGGGCGTGTGCTCATTTCCCGAATATCCGTTTGACGAAGCGTTTGGCGTGGAGCAGGGTGATCGGGTTGATCCCGAGCTGCACTAGCCGAAGCTGTGTCAGGCGACGACCCTGCCCGGTTGTGGCGATGAGCTTGCGAGCTCGTCGCACCAGACCGGGTCGAACCTTGGGATTAGCGATGCCGATGTACCACATCAGGTTGTCGAGCTCGAAATTGCGGTTGTCACCGGCCTGCAGGGCGCGATCGACATCGATGAACGAGTATCGAGCGTCGTTGGTACGACCCCTGAAAAGCTGCAGTCGAGCGAGGAATCCCTCGCTGACAGCGGCACTCGTGGGCATACCGCACACCCTAAAGGTGTCGCGAGCCTCGATGAGGTTTCGCTCAGCGTGCTGAAACAGCCCGTTGCGCGCCGGTCCATGGTGCAGGCTGTCGCCGTGTTCCATGAAGTTCATCGCGAGATCGTTCTGGATGCCCGCAACGAGCGCATGGTTGCCCTCTGCGAGAGCGACGGCAGCGTGGAAATGCACACGTGCATCCACGAACTTGCCCATCATGCGTGTAGCGATACCCATGTGTTGGGCGGCAACAGCTTTCTCACCGTTGCCGATGCTAAGGCTATAGGCCTGCGTGAATGAGTGTAGGGCATCATCGAGACTGCCACGATGCAGAGCGGATTCTCCGTTCTGCATGGAGTACGAGTACGGATCTCGTGACTGGGTCATGCGCTTCACCTCCAGGTGAATCGTAATTGGATATAGTTTGGGAAAGAACTTTGCATATTATATCAATTTTTAAGGTAAAAGTCAATGTTAAGAACAGTAGTCCTGTGGTATAATTACTTCCATTATGAGTGAACAAAACCAAAAGATGGAACAGATCGTTTCATTGGCAAAACGACGCGGCTTTATTTATCCTGGATCTGATGTATACGGTGGTCTTAGTGGAACCTGGGACTTCGGTCCACTTGGTGTGACGCTCAAACGCAATATTATGCAACTTTGGTGGAAAATGTTCGTCGAAGATCGTGATGATATGCACGGTGTCGATGCGGCAATTCTTATGAATCAAAAAGTCTGGAAGGCAAGTGGCCACGTTGATACATTCACCGATCCACTGGTTGAAGATCTTGAAACGAAACAACGATTCCGCGCTGATCATTTGCTAAAAGACGCCGGCCATAATGTTGACGGTCTCAGTCTTGAACAAATGAGCCAACTTATTCGTGAAAATGGCGTAAAAAGCCCTAACGGAAATGATCTTTCTGATGTACGAACATTTAATATGATGTTCAAAACAACTGTTGGTCCGATTGATGACGATACGAGTATCTCGTACCTTCGTCCAGAGACGGCTCAAGGTATCTTTACCAACTATAAGAACGTGCTTGATAGTTTTTATCCTGATCTTCCATTCGGGCTTGCCCAACAAGGGAAGGCATTTCGTAATGAAATCAGCCCACGCGACTTTATTTTCCGATCGCGTGAATTTGAACAAATGGAGATTGAATACTTTGTTGATCCTGCAAAGTGGGAAGAATCATTCGAACACTGGCGCCAACAAGTGTGGAAGTGGACGCAGGCGCTGGGGCTTCCTGATGACATGGTGCATGAGCTTGAAGTTGAAGAAGCTGATCGTGCACACTACAGCAAGCGAACTATCGACTTTGAATTTGATTTTCCTATTGGTAAAGAAGAGCTTTTGGGCCTCGCGTACCGAACCGATTTTGACCTTATGAATATCCAGAATGCTACCGGCAAAAACATGGACTACACGATGAAAGGAACGAACACAAAATTTGTTCCCCATGTTATTGAACCATCGTTTGGTGTCGAACGTGCATTGATGGCTGTGCTGTCGGCTGCCTATACCGAAGATGAAGTGAATGGAGAAGCACGCACTTACTTGAAGCTTCCTGAACACCTTGCGCCTGTCCGGTATGCTGTCTCGCCACTTGTTCGCAACAAACCCGAGCTCGTTGCCAAGGCTCGTGAAGTCTATGATGCTTTGAAAAAGAAGTACGGCAATGTCTTGTGGGATGACAACGGAAACATTGGGAAGCGCTACCGTCGCCAAGATGAAATCGGCACCCCTCACTGCGTGGTTGTTGACTTTGACACCCTTGAAGACAATACTGTCACCGTTCGTGAACGCGACACAACCGAACAACACCGCGTATCTATCGACGAACTTGTCGGTTAAATTTGCTATACTGTTTTTATAGTTAACCGGTGGACATGGAGGCTGCATGGAAATATTTCCCGTTGTTCATATAGGCGAAGATCTTAAAGAGGCAACACGACAGGCGCATATCGCGCACGAACTGGGCGCAAAGGGTGTTTACCTTATCGATCACAATAATGGTGCACGTAACACGCGACCACTATTTAAAGTTGTTGATGCAATAAAAAGTGAAGACGAGTCACGCTATGTTGGGGTGAATATTCTTGGTTTTAGTCCCGAGGCTGCCGTCCGTCATATTAGTGAGGAATTCAGCGAAGCCGAGAGTCTGCACTTTGTGCCCGATAGTCTGTGGAATGACGACATGCGGCAAGGACGAGCTGATCCAATGCAGGCAATGCGTCTGAAGTCATTCCGTCCTGAGCTTGCTAACCTTAGTATTCACGGGGGAATTGCGTTCAAGTACACACGAACCTTTACTGAAGATCCTGAGCGCGCCGCCGCTGAAGCGCTTGAACTGAAAGATACTGTTGACGTGGTTACAACAAGTGGTGCAGGAACAGGCACGCCTCCATCAGTTGAAAAAATTGCGGCAATGAAGCAAGCGATAGGTGAGCAAAAACTCGCCGTTGCAAGCGGTATTTCTCTCGATAATATTCACCGTTACCAAGGGATTCTTGACCAAATTCTCGTTGCTTCAAGTGTAGAAACCTATCCAGGTTCAGGGGTCTTCGACAAGCGAGAGCTCCAAGACTTTATCGATGCCGCACGCGAGCTTGCATAGTATACTAGGTGTATGAAAGCACTCTGGAACAACGAAATTATCGCTGAAGCACCGGTCAGCGATCTCATCCGTATCGAGGGAAACTGGTACTTCCCGCCAAAAACACTTAACTGGCAATTTTTCCGCGACAGCGAACACCACACGACGTGTCACTGGAAAGGTGAGGCGAGCTATTACGATATTGTTGTTGATGGTCTAGTTAATGACTTCGGTGCTTGGTATTACCCAGAGCCAAAAGAAGGATCAGTTGAGCGCGTCAAACAAGACTTCGCTAACTATGTCGCTTTCTGGAACGGTGTTGAAGTAGTAGAATAGTAGGAATGATCGTCTACTACACTGATGGCAGTTGCAGTCCAAACCCGGGTCCGGGTGGCTTTTCTGTTATCAAAAACATGCAACCATACATCGCAGGGCACGAAATGAATTCAACGAATATTCGCATGGAAGGGCAAGCACTGATTGCTGCAATGAAAGACGCAGCCGGAGAAGAATGCGAAATCTTTACTGATAGTGAATTCTGGATTAACGTTATCACCAAATGGGCACCAGGTTGGGAAGCAAAAGATTGGAAGAAAAAGGGCGGCGAGATTAAAAATCTTGAGATCGTTAAAGAAGCCTATGAACTGTACCAAAACTCTCAAGCAATCCTTACGTGGGTTCGTGGACATGAAGGCGACCCAGGTAACGAGCTTGCTGACGAATGGGCAAACACTGCTCGGACAAAGCGCCTTGATGGCTTTGTAGAGGCTGCAAACGCCTAAGCTATGATAACCGTTGTCGTGCACGACAAGATGCAAGACGGGTATATGTACGTGCGCACTGAACCTCTTGGCAAGAATTTTGCCGAAGACTTCCACCCAGAACTAACGCCGAAAGAAATGCTCGAAATGGGCATTTTTGGTGGTGTCTACATGCGGGACTGTGGCGATGAATTTCCAGATGATTGGTTTGAGAATGCGCGGTTTGCGGTTGATACAAAAGATCCCAAGCTTAATTTTTTTGAAATTGGTGCAAGCCAATCCTTAGCCGAATGGCGACGCAAAGGGTGGATTAACGATGAAGATCCCCGTGGATGGTTCCAATGGTATTGTCGCTATTACATGGGGCGTCGGATTGAAGATGAAGATCGTCGGCAGATTAAACGTTGGAAGAATATGACGCGTCACACTGCCCAGATTAAAAAGTTCTGTACGGCAGGGGACTGGGGGTGTCGCCGTCGACAACGACAAGCGGTGCTGCACTGGGCGTATGATAGTCGAAAAATGTAAGATTTGACCAGAGTCGGCAAGAGGTGTAGGATTGGAAAATACAATTTTACGGATAGACCTCATGATTGACCGATCTCACGAAACAATTCTGGCACCAAATGCACCCACTCCTGAGCAGCTACATCACCTGACTTCGATCGGCTTTGGATCGGCGAGTAGCCGTAATCGCATCAAGGAATTAAAGCGATCGCCACGATCCCATTACTTTATTGAAGAGCTTGATTTGCTGCCGCTATACGACGAAGATGTCGAAATACGCACTATGCGCCATCGAATGGCCGGCAGAGTTGGCGTTCGTATGGCACGGATGCAGAATGGTCCTGAAGTGAAACACTGGAGTTTGAAGTTTTTTGATACAACATGGGTTGAGCAAGAGCCGACTGTTTGGTTGGCGCAACGCTCACTGTATAAATTTGAATGGAACCGTTCATCGGTAGTTATGTCAGAGCGAACGACGAGAGTGATTGGTGATGGTGCTCAACAACCAACAGATATGTATGATGCTATTGATGGATTCAACATACGCGATGACGAGCTCGCCTTGTGGCACGCTCAGAGTGAGTTTGAAGCGGTGACCGGCGACGATGTTGAATTACTAGCAGCCGAAGCTAAGCGCTATTTTGGTATGGTTGATACATTATCATCGCGTGCAGCGTAGTAATTTTGTATAAGGATGAGCTTCTTGGTTGCACCTGCGCGGTAAGAACTTTACAATAAGTCGCGTTGCTTAACGAAAGAGACTAATGGAAGAAACACCAACACCGACCGAAGAAACTCCTGTAATTACTCCCGCTACGACTGAGGAGAAAAAAGAAGTGACTGATATTTTTGAGTGGGCGAACCATGTTGATGGCGCTAAAAACGACCTTGATGTTGAATTTTTCTTGTTTAACAAAAACTATACACCGTATACAACGACACTTGGGAACGAACTCGATACCCAGATCAAGCCATTATTTTTGTTTGGCATGATGAATGATGTCACTATGGGAGCGGGGACCGGTCTAGCGGTTCGTGACTACGAACTGACTGAAAAAGAAGATAATGTCCTGCTAAGAATTGACCGTGATAAGGTCGGACGAGCCGACACATTGATTCACCTTATTGAAAATGAACGCAGTGACATTGTTCACTTCAGCGAAGAAGAGCACGAGTTTAAACGAATTAAAGGAATTGTTGCGCGCTTTACATACAAAGACACTCCTAAAAAAGCGTTCTACGTTATCAAGCAAGTCAGCCAAGGACAGGCTCTTCCCGGTGCATTGTCATGGGAGTTCCGTGAAGGGAAGTTCCAGACATTCAAAGCTGATTTTGGTTGGAAAATTCCCACTGACAACCAAGTGTTGATTGTTGATAATGATATTTTCATTTTTAATCAAAGTAAATTTGAACGACTGTTTAACTTTGACTACAAAAAGCAGCTTTTGGCAGATCAAAAAGTCGCTGAAATTGAAAAACACTTTAAGCTAGTATTCCCTGACGGTATGGACCTGCAGTCACTGGTGCGTGACCGTAAGAAAACTGTGAACAAGCTCCAAAAGCTTGAGATCGGTGCAATTACCCAAGAGCAGGCGATTGATTACGCTGACACTATGCAACTCGAATTGATGAGTGACGATGCCGGTGCGATCATCATTATGGACGGCAATGACCTTGATACCTTCGTCAGTCTTATCAACGAAGATTTCATTACCAGTGAGATTACCGGACGACGCTACGAAATTAAAAGTAAAAAACTTCTTGACGATCCTGAAGGTGAACCGCCTCGCGGCTAGTTTCTAAGGTATAATAGAAGGAATGAATCAGGGGTTAGCGCTCGAGATAATGCTCTCGGGAGAAAGTGTGCTTTTGACCGGTCCAGCTGGGGCCGGTAAAACTTTTGTATTGAATCAATTCGTGAAGCTTTCAAAGTACGAAGGCAAGCACGTGTCGGTGACGGCAACGACCGGGCTCGCTGCAACCCACCTTGGGGGCACTACTATCCATAGTTGGGCGGGAATTGGTGTCTACGATAGCCTGAATCCAGGCTTTGTCGAGCACATGGCAAAAGGTCGCCGTGAAATTATTGAAAAGACCGACGTACTGATTATCGATGAGATCAGTATGCTCCATGATTTTCGTCTTGATATGGTTGATGAAGTCTGTCGCTTGGTACGAAAAGTTGATGAACCGTTTGGTGGTATTCAGTTGATTATGAGTGGCGACTTCTTCCAGTTGCCGCCGATTAATAGGGGTGATTCACGTGCCGGTGGGTTTGTTGTTAACTCACAGGTTTGGCAAACACTTGATCCAGTCATTTGCTATTTGTCAGAACAACACCGTCAAGATGACGAACAGTTACTTGATATCCTCAACGCAATCCGAGCGGGCGACGTACGACGACACCATGCCGAGCAGCTACTAGCACGCGCTGAAGTCTATCCCGACGACCTTGAACAACTGACCGAGCTTCACACAGTTAATCTCGATGTCGATAAACTTAACGAAGCGAAACTTGATCAACTTGAAGGCGATGAGATTGTCTATGGCCAAACAACGAGTGGGGGAGCCAACTACGTTGAGTCCTTGCAGCGATCGGTCCTCGCACCAGCTTCACTTCGTTTGAAAAAAGGCGCACTGGTGATGTCAGTAAAGAATAGTCCAGAACGCAAGTATGTGAACGGGAGCCTTGGTGTTGTTATTGATTTCGAACCGTATACCGAATACCCAGTGATTGAATTTAAGAATGGTAAAACTGTTTCGATGGTGCCTGATACATGGGAGCTTCGTGATGGTGATAAAAAGCGGGCAAGTATTACGCAGATTCCATTACGACTGGCGTGGGCAATCACTGTACACAAATCACAGGGTATGACGCTTGATGCAGCCCGTATTGACCTACGAAAAGCCTTCGTCGAGGGTATGGGTTATGTAGCACTCAGTCGTGTGAAGAACTTAAATAACCTCTATTTGTCGGGTATTAATCAAATGGCGCTGCGCGTCAGTGAAGATGCCCAAACTATTGACGGTATCCTTCGCACCAAAGCAGCAAATGATGCGAAACGTTTTGCTAAGCTTCAGAAAAAAGCCGCCGATAGGGCAAGTAAGCCAGAGCCTGTTGCCAAGGTAAAGACCGGCTCGAGTAATTGGTCTGAAAAAATTGAATCAATGCGCGAGACCTATCCAAATGCCTATAAACCGTGGGAATCAGCCCAAGACGAAACCTTAAAAGAACACTTCCAAAATGGTGAATCAATTGAAAAATTAAGTAAGCTGTTAGGGCGACACGAAGGATCAATTAAAATGCGCCTTCAAAAACACTTCGGTGAGGACGTAGTACAATAGATCTATGACAACTCGTAAAAACAGTGGCTTTGCCAAGCATTTTTTATGGGGAGCAGCGACAGCAGCGCACCAAGTTGAGGGTAATAACCACAACCAGTGGAGTGTATGGGAGCTTGAAAACGCCAAGACGAAGGCCGCTCAGGCTGATTATCACGTCGAAGACTTTCCTAACTGGGAAAGTATGAAGTCACAGGCGAAAGATCCCTTTAACTATGTATCCGACAAGCTCGCTGATCACTATAATCGATACAACGAGGACTTTGATCTTCTTCAAAAGATGAACATGAACGCCTATCGCTTCAGCATTGAATGGTCTCGAATTGAACCAAAAGAAGGCGCCTGGAATATCGAGGCGATTACTCATTACAAAGAGTACTTGGCTGAATTAAAACGACGCGATATTGAGCCGGTCGTGACGCTACTGCACTTTACATTGCCGGTATGGTTTGCAAATCTTGGCGGCTTTGAAAAAAAGGCAAACGTTAAATATTTCGTACGGTACGTTGAAAAAGTAGTCTCCGAACTCGGTAGTGCCTTTCGTTATATCGTTATTATCAATGAGCCGGAAGTGTACGCTTACGAGAGTTACTTCCTTCAAGAGTGGCCGCCGAACGAAAGCAAAAAACTAAAGCTGTGGGCGGTTAACCGCAACCAAGCCTATGCATTTAAAAAAGCGAGCAAGGTAATTCACGGTATTAACCGACGCTTTAAAGTTGGTGTTGCGAAAAACTCTGTGTATTTTTATGCCGGCGATTCAGCTTGGCTGAGTCACAAAAGTGCTGCCCTTATGCAGTATTTCCAAGACGATTACACGATTAAAAAATATGTAAAACACTCGGATTTCCTTGGGGTGAACTATTATCAATCGCAACGTGTGTTTGGGTACCGGACACACAACCCTGAAGACCGCGACTATAGCGATGTTAACTGGATGCTTGCGCCGGCCGATCTTGAGTTTGTGCTCGAACGCCTTTATGGAAAATACAAGTTGCCAATTATGATTACCGAAAACGGTTTGGCTGATGCTACTGATACGTACCGTAAGGAATGGATAAAAGAGACGATTGTCGCAATGCAGAAAGCTATGGGTAGGGGAGTGAAGCTCATTGGCTATATGCACTGGAGTCTTATGGACAATTTTGAATGGGCCTATGGAAAATGGCCACGATTCGGACTCGTCGAAATTGATTACAAAACAGGTAAGCGGACGTTGCGACCGAGTGCTGTCTGGTTTGGTAATGTTATTAAGAAATTAAGAGGTTAACAAAA
>Ga0247808_10000325_pt1 | contig 24175 bp, 24 predicted proteins | sample UWRJL089202R1_FD_179914 | JGI IMG/M metagenome (GOLD analysis project Ga0247808, IMG submission 179914) | Plant litter microbial communities from Arlington Agricultural Research Station in Wisconsin, United States - UWRJ-L089-202R-1 | ecosystem: Environmental > Terrestrial > Plant litter >... | reverse complement strand
TATATGTGGGAATGACAGCGAACACGGATAAAAGTTACCCTGGGGATAACAGGCTTATAGCGCCCAATAGTTCACATAGACGGCGCTGTTTGGCACCTCGATGTCGGCTCATCACATCCTGGAGGGGGAGCACCTTCCAAGGGTTCGGCTGTTCGCCGATTAAAGTGGTACGCGAGCTGGGTTCAGAACGTCGTGAGACAGTTCGGTTTATATCCGGTACGGACGATAGGAAATTTGAGGAGATCTACCCTTAGTACGAGAGGACCGGGGCGGACGAATCTCTGGTGTATCGATTGTGGCCACCTGCTGCATTGTCGAGTAGCTATATTCGGAATAGATAAGCGCTGAAAGCATATTAAGCGCGAAACTAACTTCAAGATTAGATTTCCCTATGAGGACACAGAAAGAATATCTGTTTGATAGGTGCAAGGTAGAAGCGCAGTAATGCGTGTAGCTGAAGCATACTAATAGTCCCACTGCCTTTTTATGTCCTTTTCACCAACTGTTAGAACTTGTTTTAACTGAGGTGATAAGGTAGACTTAACGAGTAATTGTTGAAAATCAAGCAAACTTACGAAAGTAAGCGAGCGAGTTTTCATCAAGATTGTCAATTTTATAAACATTCTTACAATAAAGACCATTCGATACGATAGTTATCATACTATAAGGAAACTTATAGTATGAAGTTATTGACATCGAAGCAAGGTTTTTTCCATCCACTGATCTTTTATATCAGCGCAAAGTATGTGAAAAGCCTTACTTCGGTGCCCATGGCGCTGAGGAAATACCTGTTCTCATTCCGAACACAGAAGTCAAGCTCAGTAGCGGCGATTATACTGCCACAAGCGGGAAACTAGCACGGTGCCGAATTATACAATAACCCCTGGTAATACCAGGGGTTTTGTTTTTCCGAAAATAAAAAGACCACCCACAGGGGTGGTCTTTTTTATATTAAATGGCACAGAAAAATGCTCGTGTTAAAATGGAGAGAATGACTAAGCACAAAATAAAGCACGAGAAGAAGCTCAAGGTAGAACACTCTATAGAGAAGCCATCTACAGGTCACTTTAGAAGTAAGCTCGCTAAAATATACCACCGACTGCCATTACCGGCGTGGATAGGTATTGCCGTGCTGGCATTTGTAGTACTTCCATACGGCTTAGTATTTGGTATTCCTAAACAAGTGAACTTCTCGTACGCAGGTGATACGTGTGTACGCCAACTGAGCCTCGCGCCGAGCTTAATGAAGCAAGCCGGTGACTCTCGGTACGATACGCAGCTTAAAGATATTACCTCTATCGGTAATGTGCAATTATTTAGTACCTCAACTTGTTTTACCGCCGCTGAAATGCCAGAGGCTGGCGACAGTACGGTGACTGTATCGCCATTCGGTAGTTTCTTTGCAGCGAAGAAGTTCGCTATCAATGTACCTGAAGCACCGACAGCTCGTACCTCTGATGTAGTAGGTAAAACTATCTCTACTGCATTGCCTTTCCGAATTAAACTTACTAGTAGCGATGCAATCCATGATTACCGCCTCGCCATTGCTGATAAGAGCACCGCCTGCGACTTAGAAGACACCGAGTTGACCTGTGAAGTATCTAAACTTGGTCTTGTTCCTGGAACGGCTTACGAAGCGTCTCTTTACCGTAGTTTTAACGGTAAAGCTGAAAAGCAAGTAGTGAAGGGTGAGATTACCACCTTGCTTCCACTTAATCTGGCTGAAGCATCGGTAACCGATGGTAAAGTATTCTACGATAACCCAGCAGAATTCCGTTTCGTCTTCGACAAGCCAATTGATACCTCAGATGTGAGCCTTAAGAAGGCTGATGGGCAAGTAATAGAAATTGATACAAAGCAAGACGGCGCAGTGCTTATAGTGACGCCGCGTTCAGAGCTTCCTCGTAAAGCAGATTACTCGCTCGTAGTGAACCAAGTAGTGGCCGATAACGGGAGCGCCTTAAGCGCACCGCTTACCTATAAAATAACGACTTCCGGTGGTCCTAAGGTTGCTGGTGTATCTGTTGGTGCAAACGGTGTCGGCCAATCTGCAAAGATTACCGTTACCTTTGACCAGCCCGTCGCAGCCTCGGTTGATGCGGCCAAGTTCGCACGTATAGAAGGGGTGGCTGGGAGTGTTAAGAAAATTTCTGATACCCAGTTCTCATTTAGTATTGCTAATGCGCCACTTTGCGCCGCTTTTACACTAACTATCGACAAAGGTATTGCGAGCGGTAGTAATAAAGAAACTTCTGAAGAAGGATGGAGCTTTAAATCACGCATCGTTTGTGGCACCTCGACTACTATCGGCTACTCTGTAAAGGGTCGCCCAATCGTTGCTTACTACTTTGGAAGTGGCGCTACGACCATACTCTACACCGGTGGTATTCACGGTTCTGAAGGAAGCAGTACTACTACTATGCAAGCTTGGGTGAAGTACCTTCAAACAAATGCCGCGACGGTAATCCCTGCTGATAAACGAGTAGTGGTTGTTCCGAACACCAACCCTGACGGCATCGCTGCGAACTCGCGTTACAACGCGAACAACGTGAACCTTGGCCGCAACTTCGCTACCGCGAACTGGAAGGCGAATACTGAAACTTCAGCCGGTATACATGTAAACGGCGGTGGTACCAGCCCAACTTCTGAGCCAGAATCAAAGGCTCTCGCTGCCCTTACGCGACAATTGCGTCCACGATTAGAGATTTCATTCCACGCTTCCGGCCGCCTAGTCGGTGCGAATAAGTTCGGTGATTCAGTGGCTATCGGTAATATTTACGCTAAGATGGTTGGCTATAAAACCATGTTCGACAACGCCGAAGCAGTAATGGGTTACCCAATGACCGGTGAATACGAAGACTGGATGGGCGAAAGCATGGGTATTCCGGCTATCTTAATTGAACTTCCTTCCGCTTCAGGTAACTACTTGAGCACGCAACAAGCTGCACTCATCCGTATGCTCTCTGTGTAGTATGATAAATACATGAAGGTGGCGAGGTCAAAGCGATACTATGTAAGTAAAGTAGCAGTACTTTGTGTTATTTTGACGGCGCTTACTGTACTTGGCATAGGAGCGTACTGGGGCTATCAAGAGGTGAAACAAGCCGAAAAGCAACAAGCCGCTAATGAAATTATCCGCACTGCCGATGCTCGTCTCGCCGAAATAGAGGCAAAGAAGAAAGAGCCTGTGTACATTACACTTCCCGGTGCTGAGAAGCTGCGCGCCCCTGTAGAAAATTACGAAGATGCCAGTAATGTTTGGACATTAGTAAGTAAAGCTCGAGCGATTGGAACGGAGTACGTACCGTCAGAGTTAGTTACCGCCTCGGTATCCTCTCACCCTGGCGTAGTGGTAGGTGAGAAGCAGATCCGCAAGACAATCGATGAACCGTTGACGCAATTATTTGCTGCCGCCGAAAAGGATGGCCATTTATTGATGGTAGGTAGCGCCTACCGTTCTGCGGCGTATCAAGAACAGATATTTGCCACCTATGTATCGCGAGTGGGCTATGAACAAGCCGATAGATATAGCGCTCACCCCGGTTTTAGCGAACATCAAACTGGCTTAGCGGTGGATATTAGTACCGTTTCGCAAAAATGTTATCTATCAGAGTGCTTTATTGATACCGCTGATGGCCAATGGCTGGCCGATAATGCGCATAAGTATGGATTTCACTTACGATACCCTAAGGGGAAAGAGGCGATAACCGGCTATAACTTTGAACCGTGGCATTACCGGTACGTTGGGATTGGCCTTGCGACCGCATTGCATCAGAGTGGGTTAACGCTCGACGAGGCATGGCCGTATTTAGAAACGGCGCTTCAGACGCTGCGTGACAACCGCGCCGTCAAATAATTAACCAATAAGCCATCTATATAAAAAAACGACCTATCTCGCAGATAAGGTCGTTTTTTATTGGCTTCGAATCTTTTTGTTTTTTTGAAAGATTCAAACAGGTGCGTATTTATAATATCGCACAAGCGGTATATGTGCAACGGTAGCATAAACATTTAAACGTACTTTTGGCAACATATATTAAATAACAAAATTCCGCTTGTGTAAAACTTGACATAAAGCTCAAGCTATGCTAATATATGTACATACACAACGCGAGGTTATATCGTATGTGAGGTATAAATGAGGGTTTCCACGTCGAAAGACTAGTGGAAATCTTTTTAATTTTAAGTGGAAAACACCGCCTCGCGGTGAGAAGAGGATATATTTATCATGGCTGGAACAAAAGCTGGTGGCGTAAAAGCTGCACAAAAGAACCTAGAACGCGACCCTAACTTCTACGCGAAGATTGGTAGCAAGGGTGGCAAAAACGGCCACACTGGTGGATTCGCTGCAAACCCTGAACTTGCTCGTATTGCAGGTGCTAAGGGTGGACGTATCTCACGTCGCAAGAAAACAGCTGCTTAATTAAGCGCTGAACAATGAAAAACTCCCGTTACTATAGCGGGAGTTTTTTTGTTATACCGTTGCTTTGTATCGTCGCAGCTCGCACACGCGAGCTTCATTGACGCGCCACTCAGTGTTACAGGCTGGGCAGGTATAGGTTTCTTTACCAGTTTGATAACCGGTTGCCGAGCAGTTTATACAGGTGCTGCGGGCGTGGAGCCAATCTCGGTAAGTGTCGAGGTGGTCTTCGGCGAGTGTATCGCTAACAGGGAAGTGGTATTGTTCCGCTAATTGTTTCGCTTTTTCCCAGGCCGCAGCTTCCATAGCGAGAAGTTCGATATCCTTTTTGTATTCACGGTGTTCAAGAAGCCCGTGTGATACTTCGTGAAGCAGTAATGCTTTTGATTCCGGGCCACCGTTCTCGTAAAAGACAGTCTTTAGTTCAGGATCCCACAAAAAGGTATCACCGACAACGAAATGTATTTCAGGGTAATCAGTTTTTAGCTTATGAAGCAGTGACGAGGTCGAGCGCATAGTAGTAACATCCATAAATAACAGCTTGTTCGGGGTGGGCAGCTTGGTAGAACTTAGGAAGTTCAATGTGGTCAGGAAGCTTTTCGCGCAGAATCGCTTTTAATTGCGGGCCATATTTGTCGAAGTAGGTACCGATGCTTCCACCGATAATGACGCAATCTGGTTGCAAGATAGGAATAACAGCAAGGAAGCCACGGCTAATACGGTCGGCAATTTGATTCCAGGTGCGCTTGCTTTTGATATCGCGAGCAAACTTTCCGTAGGTGTTGTAGATAGCTTTACCAGAGGCGAATGTTTCCCATTCGCGAACAACGCCATCATATTCGATAAGTGCGCGGCCAGCTTCGCTGTAACGGAGTGCTGGGTCGATTTTACCTTCGGTGATAATACCGCTGCCGATACCGGTGCTGATGGTAACGTACAGTGAACATTCAGGCATCGGTTTGAGTTGGCGAGTTTCGGCAAGGCCAGCGAGGTTAGCGTCGTTGTCAACGTAAAGAGGTGCACCGCCAAGGATGCCCTTAAGCTCGCCGGCAACATCGAAGTTCTTCCATTTGAGGTTATTGCACCAAACGGCAACGCCATTTTTAACTGTGCCAGGAATGGCGATAACAATCGCATCAACCTTGCGTTCGCCAAAGAGAATATCGAGGTGATATTTCAATTGTTCAATATATTCAGAAGTCTTCGCAGGGGTAGGGAACTTATACTCAGTGGTAATTTTACCGGCCTCAGTATAGCCAGCAATAAGCGTTTTAGTTCCCCCTGTATCCACCGCGACAATCATGTCATCAGTTTAGCATGGGAGGTATCACCAAGAGAAGCACAGAATGCTATTTTCTGACTCCCCTTGGCATAGGGGTACAGAAGGGTTACAATAAAGTCATTAAAGGGAGAAAAGGTACCATGGCGATACGAACTGTAACGCGAGCGGGTGTGGGGCTCGTGGTGGGAATCATAATCTTAGGATTACTTGTGCTGGGCGGTTTATACCTCGTACGCGAACGCGGCGAGCAAGCACGGCGCGAAGAGGCAATTAATATTGCAGATCAACAGCTGCAGGCTGAAAGCGATGAAGATGTTGCAATCAGTACTGATGGCGACATCAACGAAACGCCTGCGCAGGAGCAAGCACCAGCAACAACTGGACAGACGGACAACGGGGCTGACAGTCCAATATCAGCCGCTCCGCCTGCTTCAGCTTCAGAGTTGCCGCAAACCGGTCCAGATGCAATTTCATTTGTTGGACTTGGGCTTTTAAGCTTTGCTGTCGTGTCGTTTATACACTCACGTAAGCTCGTTTAAAACGAACAGCAAACAAACCACCGCGTTTTGACTTATCTCTGTAGATAAGGTAAAATAGACCTAATCGACGTGGCAAACCTTACTTAGGTGCGCCTCCGAAATATATTTTAAGAAGGGAGTCTGAATAAGACTTATGGCAAAAGCCGCAACAACAATAACTATGGATGACTTACTCGCTATCGAAGATGCGAGTATCAAGCAAGCAACTCAAGGAGAGGTGATTGACGGTAAGGTTCTTATCGTTAAGAAACATGAAATCCTCGTAGACCTCGGACCTCAAGGCGTTGGCCTTGTACCACGCCGCGAAGTTGGCTACTCACGTGCACTAAACGTAGGTGACGAAGTAACAGCAAGTGTTGTCGACACAGAACTCGACAATGGCTACGTATTACTCTCACTCCGTAAAGCAGCGAAAGACAAGGGCTGGGACGAAGTTATCGCTATGATGGAAAGCGGCAATATTATTGACGTTACCCCATACGATGCTAACCGTGGTGGTTTACTTGTTGAATACGAAGGTGTTCGCGGGTTCCTACCAGTTTCACAACTATCAGCTGAACACTACCCTCGTGTAGGAAGCAGCGATAAAGACGAAATTCTACAGCGATTGAACGCACTTATCAACCAAGTGTTGAAAGTTCGTATCCTTGATGCTGATCGTAAAGCAAACAAGCTTATCTTCTCTGAAAAAGAAGCTGTAAAAGAAGGCCTCGCGGCTCGATTTGAAAAACTTACTATTGGTGACACTGTTAAGGGTGTAGCTACTGGTGTAGTTGACTACGGTATCTTTGTAAACGTTGAAGGTATTGAAGGTTTGGTTCACATTAGCGAAATTAGCTGGGAACGTGTAAACAATCCTGGTGACTACGTAAAGGTTGGTCAAACTATCGAAGCGAAAATTATCGCTATCGACAAAGAACGCCTTAGTCTTTCTATGAAGCAATTAAGCGAAGACCCATGGTTGAGCGAAGTTGAACAATTCAAGCCAGGTGAAACCGTTGAAGGTACAGTAACTCGTATCACACCATTCGGTGCTTTCGTACAAATCAGTTCTGCTGTTGAAGCGCTTGTTCACGTAAGTGAACTAGGTGAAGGCGACAGTGCTGACCCTGAAAAAGTGTTCACACTTAACGAGCGTAAATCATTCGTTGTCCTCGACATCGAAAAAGATAACCGCAAAATCTCACTAGGTCTACCTGGTGCAACTAAAAAAACTAAATAGTTAAAGTTTCTCGTAAACGATAACGTTCCGAAAGGGAGCATACTATGGCAGAGAAAGTCCTATCTATTGCAGATTCGATTACCGTGGGTGAATTAGCTGAAGTACTCAACCTTTCGGTAACAACTTTAGTTGGTGAGCTGTTTAAAAACGGTATCGCCGCAACTATTAACCAACGTATTGATTTCGAAACCGCAACAATTATTGTTGAGGAATTAGGAATCGACGTTGAGTTGCAAAAAAAAGAAACCGCAACCACTGAACGCCGAGTTCACGAACTTAGCGCTAAAGCTGTCGAACGTCCGCCAATCGTAGCCGTCATGGGCCACGTTGACCACGGAAAAACTAGCCTTTTGGACGCCATTTTGGGCCAAAAGGTTGTCGACGGTGAAGCTGGTGGTATCACTCAGCACATTAGTGCCTACCAAACCGTACGTAAAGACCGCACAATTACATTGCTCGATACTCCAGGCCACGAAGCTTTCGCAGCCCTCCGTCAGCATGGTGCGACTCTTACGGACGTAGTAATTATCGTTGTAGCAGCTGACGACGGCGTGAAACCTCAAACTATTGAGGCAATCCGCTTTGCTCGTACAGCTAACGCAAAAATCGTGGTAGCCATTAACAAAGTTGATAAAGAAGCAGCAAACCCGCAACTTGTAAAAACGCAACTTGCAACTGAACACAACCTAAACCCAGAAGAATGGGGTGGTGATGTCGTGATGGTTGAAGTGAGCGCTAAAACTGGCCAAGGTGTTGATAAGCTTCTTGATATGGTTCTTCTTGTCGCTGACATCGAAGAATTGAAAGCTGATATTGATACTCCTGCCGAAGGGTTGGTTATCGAATCTCACATGGAAACTGGCCGCGGCGCTGTTGTTGGCCTTTTGGTTGAACAAGGTGTTCTTACGCCAAGCTCATTCCTTGTTGCTGGTACTGCTTACGGAAAAATCCGTACACTCCAAGACTTTGCAGGCAAGCCAATTAAAGCTGCTGGTCCATCAACTCCTGTAACTATTTCTGGCTTTAAAGAGTTGCCACAATTTGGTGACATCTTCGAAGTAGTGAAGAGCGAAAAAGAAGCGAAAGCTAAAGCAAGCGTTGTGCGTATTGAACGCGAACAAAATGCTGCCACTACAAACGTTACCGGTGCTGATATGTTGCGTCTTATGACACAAAAAGAAGAAGCTGCCGACTTTAACGTTATTATTAAAGCCGACGTTCAAGGTTCATTGACCTCTGTTATTGATAGCCTTAAAACTATCAACACAAACGGTGAAGTTAACCTGCACGTTATTAGTAGCGGTGTGGGCAACATGACTGAAAACGACATCCGCCTCGTTGCTGGTTCGAACACAGTTATCTACGGTTTCAACGTTGATTTGCCACCTGCAGTGAAGCAACTTGCAACTCGCGAACGTGCTGAAGTGCGTCTGTACCGAGTTATCTACGAACTACTTGATGACGCTCGACTTTCTATGGAAAAACTACTTGCTCCAGAAATTGTTGAAACACAAATCGGTACACTCGAAATTAAGGGTGTGTTCCGTACAATGAAAGACGAAATCATCGCTGGTGGTTTGGTGAAAAGCGGTAAAGTTGTACCGAATGTTCTTGTTCGTATGACTCGCGGCAAAGGCCAGGCTCTCGAAATTCTTGGTGAAGCTGAAATTACTAACCTGCAACGTGAAAAAATCGAATCAAAAGAAGTATTCGAAGGCGACATGTGTGGACTTAGTTTGAAGACTCACAAGAAGGTGATGCTTGAAGTTGGTGACAACCTTGAATTCTTTACACGCGAAATTGTAGAACGACACTTATAGTCGCTGGTTACCTCAAGGGGTGATACATCCAAAAAGCTTGTGGTAACGCAAGCTTTTTGGTATATTAAGGCCAAATAGCGCACCAAAAACAAAAACAAGGAAATAACCCTATGAGAAGCAGAGAAACCTTCAGTCCCTCACCTCGAGATATCTATGAGGCGACACAGGCTCAAAAAGCAAAGCAAGCCGCGCCAGAGGGTTATATTGACTACTTTTCGCAAGAAGCTGCTACAGAGGACTTTATTGAGACGCCAATTGAGGCGCCTACCGAGGAACGCATCAAGAAGAAAGTCGTACCTGGCTCTGAAGTACATAGGTTACTTGAAAAACTTGAATCTGATTTTGTTGCCGAGGATACTGAAGACCCAGCACCTTTGATAGAAGGGGGAAACCCGGCTGACATTAGCACCCCGTCTTATACGCATTCGTTTGATTTGGCTCCAACCGAGATACATTTAGAAGCAGTGGAATCTGAACCACAAAATATTGAAGTGCATGTTCATGATGAAGTAGAAGCGCCCGCTGAAGAAGTGTCTGCTAAAGAGACACCTACGGTTATTGAAAAAACTCCTGTTGCTGAGACTGTTGTCGAAGCGCCAGCGGTAGAAGTTGCTCCTGAACCACTGGTTATTGAGCTTCCTACGTCTTTGGCGGTTGAACCGTCTGTCGTCGAAACGCCTGTCGAAGCTCCTGTTGTTCCTGAGGCTCCAGTTGTTATCGAGACTTCAAAAGCTTCTGAAGAAGAATCTGAAGTTATTCCAGACGAGGTTATTGCTGAAGTAGCCTCTACTATGAAGCGCGCAGACTTCGTTAAGCAACAAGAAGACCTATTTGGCGCGAATGATGAAATAGCCCCAGAGGACGTCCCTGAAGGCGAAATGACCTATGAACAATACCTTGCGCAACGGCCAGTTGCTGAGGCGGGTGACTTTTATCACCACAACGGTCGGGTGTATAACGCCGCACCTGGTGGTCCAACAAGGAACAAGAAGGCGCTCTACGAAGAGAAGCTTAACAATTCATCTGCTGATGAACACTACCAAAAGTTAGAGGCTCAATCGAACATGGATGCTGTCTACGATGAAGCAGTTGCCGAGAATGAGAAGAAGGGCACTTCATACGATGATGTTATTCGCAGCAACACCGAAGGTGAATTCTTGGTACAAAAAGACCCTATGCTTAAAGGCTTATTGAAAGTTGGCGAAGAACTTCTTGCGCTCTACAACAGTGACTTAACGGGCGAGGAATTTGAACAGAAAATTCGACCTGAACTTGAAGAGAAGCAAGCGTTCTACGACGGCCTCTTTAAAATGTACATTGAAAATGGTGTTGATAGGCGAGCGCTTGGTTATATTGACGACAAAACGTCTGCTCGCGTTGAAGACCCTGAGTTTATCCCAGTAGAAGGTTCAGGATATGTCGATGGTAAGAAGGTAGATATCCTTGATTTCACCGAAACTCCTGATGGCAAAAAAGCCTACACAATTGAAAAAGATGACGGCTCAATTGAAGCGGTGTACACCGACGATGTTGAATTCCGTCGAGAATTTAAAACACAAGAAGCGCCAGAAGAAGTCATTCCAGAAGAAGAAAAGCTTTCTCGTTTTGACCGAGTAAAGAAGTGGTTTGGCAAAGAACGTCGCAAGTATCAAGAATTTGGCGGAAAAGCATACTGGGGCGCTATCTTTAGTACACCTGGAAACTGGCTCGATACACGACGTATGGAATCAGGTATGTCGATGACAGAGATTCAGGAACGAAAAGAAAAGAACCGCGTTAACTTCGTATTAGGTGTGGCAGCGTTCACGGCAATTAAAGTGACTGCTCAGTACGCCGGTCTCGACCATGGCGGAAGCGGTGACTTCCTATCATCAATCTTCAACGGCAAGCCGAGCGTTGATACAACTCCAACTGCAAATACCTATCCATCAATTAGTGCTATTGAACACGCTGCCGGCCAAGGTGGATCAGAAGTAGCCGAAGTACCTGCTCCTGTACCTGAACAAATTGTTCAACCTGAAGCTCCAGCTATTAACATCGATAATCCTATCTACAACATTCCTGACGGCGGAAACCTGTCAGATGTTGTCCATAGCCTTGGGATGACTGATGCGCAATTAGCGCAGCATGCACCCGAGCTTATGAACCTTTTCCCGGGTACATTCTACCTAGGTGAAACTGGTGACCTTCGTATTAATGACGACGGTTGGTTGCCTGCAGGTGCCCGGCAGAAGTTTGAAGAATACAAGAATGCTAATTAATCCAGATAGGGGCTTTTAATGTACCAAGATGAACAAATTATTGCACAACTGAATATAGAAGAATTGCCGGATGACGAGAAAACGGAAGTTATTACCGAAGCCCAGGTTCGTATTGGTGAAACAATCGCAGAAGAATTGACGACTGAACAATTAACTGAATACCAGGCAATTATCGATGGCAATGAACAAGTTATTAATACATGGCTTGAAAAGAATGTGCCAAATTACAAAGAAGAGGCGATTTATCAATCTTTTGAAGAAGGCTATGAATCTGACCCTGAACGTAACAGCCCTGCAAAATTGTTTGCATCAATTGCATGGATTCAATTGACCGTCCCTCACATTCAAGACCTTGTCGCTAAGGCGATTGAAAGCTTCAAACAAGAACGCTCGGTGCGTTAACGCTGTTCTTTTGTTATAATAGATACAAGATAAGGGAGAAGTTTTTCACATGTTTCAACTTGACGACCAATTTTTAACCGATATCGGCCTAGCCGACCTTCCGGAAGAGCAGCGCAAGCCGTTCCTTCAACACGTCTACGACCAGCTCGAGTATCGCGTAGGTGTTCGCCTGAGTGAAGGCATGACTGACGCTCAACTTGAAGAGTTCGAAGCAATCATCGACCGTAAAGAAGATGTTGTAAACAACTGGATTCAAACTCACGCACCTGCGTATGCAGCTGAAGAAGTATTCGCAAAAATCCAACAGGCGAGTGGCCTTGCAGCTGATAATCCAGCCCTCAAAGCTGAATACGCCGCCACTAAATGGCTTGAAGTAAACCGCCCTGACTACCGTGATGTCGTGGCAAAAACACTCGAAGAGTTGAAGACTGAAATTAACAGCAACCGCGATGTTATTTTGGGTAAAACTGATATTGGTGGTTCAGTTCCTGCACCAGATCCAAGCCAGCAGCCCGGACAGCCAAATCAACCTGCGGCGTAACCGTTTAGAAACGCTTTAGCGTCCATAGCGCGACCGCTTGGGCCAATAAGTTCATCAATACGCAAGAATCGTCCGTCGCTACATTCAACATCGAGTACATTTGTACCTTCACTCGTTAAATGAGCTTTCGTAACCACAACTAAGTGACCAGCAATGGTCACTTTTGTTTTAGGGTAGGCAAGGTATGCGCGTACGCGACGTTCAGCCTGCTCGGCGGTGAGTGTTTCGGGCATTAAGACACTATCGTCCTTACTCAGAAGCTTACAATAGGTAGCAATTGATTCATCCTGAGGCTGCGGCTGAAGGCTTCCGCTGATGATACTTGGAAGAATAGTCACAAGTTCCTGGGCGCCAAGCGCAGCGAGCTTAGATTCAAGCTCGGGAGCGGTTTCAGTGTCGTCAAGCGAGAAGAAGACCTGCTTATATACTGGTCCAGCGTCCATTGCAGCAGATAGCTGCATAATACTCACACCTGTTTCGGTGTCGCCGTGAAGAATAGCAGACTCAACCGGTGATGGCCCACGGTACTTTGGCAGTAGGGAAGGGTGGACGTTAATAATACCCGGTTCGAACAGGTCGATAATTGATTGCGGGATAATTTTACCGTAACTGACCAATACACCTGTCGGCTTCTCACCGGTTGCTTCGGTTAATGCCAGGATAGAATCGGTAATTTCTAGCATTTTAAGCGGTTGCCACACGGGAATATCATTTTCCAGGGCGATTTGTTTTACAAGAGATGCTTGTAGCTCGCGGCCGCGGCCTTTGCGGCTGTCTGGCTTTGTGACGACGGCACCGATAGTAAAGCCGCGCTCGATGAGTTCGCGCAGGCTAACGGCGCTAAATTCATCAGTCCCAAAGAATACTATTGTCTTTGATGTGTGTGTCATAGTCCAGTGGCTCCAATTCACCTTTGTCGTCGAGAGTGTAGAAAGCTTTCGGCGCATCTTTAATGTGGTCAATGAACACAATACCGTTGGTGTGGTCGATTTCGTGCTGTATAACACGCGCAAGGAAGCCGTCTGCTTTAAAACGCACTTCTTGGCCTTCAATGTTCGTCGCCCGAACACGGATTTTACTGTAGCGAGGCACGTGACCGTAAATGTTGCTGACGCTAAGGCAACCTTCGTAATCTTCAACAAGCTTGCCTTCGTACTTAACGATTTCTGGGTTGATTAAAGTAGTGAATTCGTTCGATTCTTTGTTATCGAAGTCGCTGCGAACAATAACAATACGTTGGAGCCGGTCAACTTGGATAGCGGCAAGGGCAGCGCTAATTTCGTGGGGGCGAGACGCTTCCCAATCAAGTGCTGCATCGGTCATGTCCTGAATAAACTTCAAAACGTCGTCGTTTATCTCGGCAACTTTAGCAGACTTCTCGCGAAGGTGGGGGTTGGGAAGGGTGATAATGTCTTCTTTTTTCATTTAACACAAGTATATCAGAGGTGGGTAGGGGTTGGCTAGACTTAGGTTTACATTACAAGAGACTTGAAGGATCAAGGTCATACTGCCAATGCGTATTCGGCACGTGTTTCAGTACGTCGGCCAGTGTTTCTCGGCGGGTACTCTTGAGAACTAACTGCCAACGATAGGTGTCGTGCTGGCGTTCGTGGAAGGCGGGTGTTGGGCCAAGGACTTCAATAGCTGATGGAACAACCGATTTAAGCTTTGCAGACAGTTCTTTAGCTGCTTTTACTGCACCAGCCTCGGTTTTATAGACGTCAGTTAGCTGCAGTAAGAAACGGAAGGGAGGGAAGCCGCCTTTTTGACGCTCAACCAAGGCATATTCATAAAAGCCTTCGTAATCTTGCTTGAGGCCGAATTGTACCACTGGGTGAGTTGGTTGGTATGATTGCACGATTGTTTGCGTTTCACGCTCGTCACGACCCACGCGACCAACAACTTGAGCAAGTAATTGGAACGCTCGTTCAGCAGCGGTGTAGTCGGGGAGGGCGAGGCCACTGTCGGCTTGAATAACTCCAACGGTGTGAAGCTTTGGTAAATCGAGGCCTTTGGCGACAACTTGTGTTCCGATAGCAATGTTGATTTCGCCTGAATACAATTCTTTGTACCGTTCGTTGACTGTATCGGCGTTTGCGTTGTCGCCGTCGAAACGTGCAATGATTGCTTTAGGAAAGAGCTTGTTCAACTCACTCTCGATGAGCTTTGTGCCAATGCCTTTGTGAATGATGTTTGCTGATTGGCATACCGGACAAGCGGTTGGGACCTTCTGCTTCGTGTCACAAATATGGCATGACATTGTGTAGGTATCGGCATGAAGTACTAGGGGTACGAAGCACTTAGGACACTGCGCACTCCAACCGCAGTTTTCACACAGTGTTGTGCTGGCACTACCGCGACGGTTATGGAAAATAAGGGTCTGGCGGCCCGTAGCAATATTTTGTTCAATCGCTTCAAGTAACTTGTTAGATAAGAAGCGGTGCTTCTTGAAGTTCTCACGTTTGGTCATGTCTACAAGCTGTACGTCTGAGGCTTTACGGTTGCTGCGGGCAGATTTATCGAGCCGAACAATTAAAGAGTTGTTCGCCTCGGCAACGTAACGGTCTGCGATGAGTGGCGTAGCGCTTCCGAAAATAACTCGAGATTCAGACAGCTTGCCAAGGACGCTGGCTGCACGCAGGGCAGAGTAGCGCGGCGCTTGCTCTTGTTTGTAGCTTGGTTCGTGCGCCTCATCAACAATAATGGCGCCCAAGTGCGGCACTGGCATAAACAAAGCCGACCGTGGGCCAATCACAACCACCGGTTGCGTTGCTTCAAGTGCTTGTTTCCAGGCCAAGTGGCGTGTGGCTTCGGTCATGTGTGAGTGGGTAACAATAAGGCTTGGGAAGTCGTGCGTAAACTCATCGATAATTTGGCTGGTAAGGCTAATTTCTGGCACTAAAAGAATGACGGAACGGCCGCTCGCGATGGTCTGGCGGGCGAGTTCTTTATACACCTCGGTCTTGCCTGAACCGGTCACACCTTGGAGTAGAACAGTCCCAGTTTGGATGCCCATAATAGAGGTAACCGCTTGTGTTTGCTCAGAATTGAGTACAATTTGTGTTCGGTCGCGGAAGCTTTGTTTTTCAAGCCGTTCCTGTACGCGACGCTTGGTAGTAAGCCCGCGCGGCAATACGGTTTGTAAAACGGTCGCGAGGGGAGTGCGGTAATAGTCGGCGAGCCATAGCGACAGCCCAATCAAACTCTCGGGGAGCGGTATATCTTCAATAACGTCGCCAATTGGCTTTGTATCGTACTTAGGCTTCGTACCTTCTTTTACAACCACACCGATAGAGCTTTGCTTGCCGATAGAAATAGTAACCAGCGTTCCAACGGCAAGCGGAGTCTCTGACTCATACGTAAAAGTAGCCTGGTCAGCGCGAACAATGCGGGTGGGGGCTACCTCGTAATACTTCATGCTTTTAGTATAGCAGTGAAGGTCTACTGATTCCTTTCCGGCTCTGCTAGAATATAAGCATATGTATTTCGAGAACCGCATCCACGCCGGCCAACAACTTGCAGCCGAGCTATTAGAACGCTACCGCTACGCTAACTGTGCTGTGGTTGCCGTTAGCGACGGTGGAGTAGTAGTTGGCGAGCAAATTGCTGCCGCGCTGCACTGTGTTCTGACAATGCTTCTTATTGAGGATATTGATGTCCCGGGTGAAAGTATGAGCTTCGGAAGTGTTTCTGAAGGCGGTGTCTTTAGCTATAACAGCCAGTTCTCAAACGGTGAAATTGATGAATATACCACCGAATACAGGGGTTATTTAGAAGATCAGAAGCGTGAAGCTTTCCACCGAATCAACCACTTGCTTGGTGATGGCGGCTTAATCGACCACGATATGCTGCGTGATCACACGATTATTCTGGTTGATGATGGCTTCGATAATAGCGTCATGATTGATGCCGCTATTGAGTTCTTGAAACCAATTCGAATTGCTCGCTTGGTGATTGTCGCGCCGGTCGCTTCATCCTCGGCGGTTGACCGTTTGCACGTGGCTGCAGACGAACTTCATATCTTGGATGTAAAGGCGAATTATGTGAATACAAATCACTATTATAATAAAAATGAAATCCCGTCTCACGAGGAAACAATCGACAAGATTAACAAAATTGTCTTGAATTGGCGTTGACCTAAGTACATCAAAAAGTGTAGAATAAAAATCAACAACAGAACGTGTTTTGGAAATATTAGTACAAAGTAAAAGGGGATTATGTTAGACGTATTTATTACATCTCGGGTGCGACGCAAGATTGTAGTGGTCTATGCTAAATACCCTGATTTCCGAACTCACGTTCGTGGACTCGCCAAGCTTATCAAAGAAGATCCAGGTAACATTCAACGCGAGTTGAAGCGCCTCGAAAAAGTTGGTTTCCTTACAAGTGAACGCCAAGGCAACACGAAAATCTACTCAACAAACAAGCAATTCCCAATCTTTAAAGAACTGCAAAGTATTGTTATTAAATCTCAGCAACAAGCCGCTCGTCCAAAACGCACTTCATCTGATATTGCCTAATGAACTTGTTCGACCGCATTCTTGACGCCAGGGGTCTCTCCGGCGAACGGAAGGCGATTTTTTTAGCGCCGAATTACGAACAGAAACACAATCCATTTTTACTTCCTGATATGCAAAAAGCGGTTGACCGACTAGTGATAGCTCGTGAAAAACAGGAAAAAATTGCCATCTACGGTGATTACGATATTGATGGACTCACCGCCACAACCGTTCTTATTGATAGCTTCGAAAAGTTCGGCTTTACTGATGTTTCGGCATTCATTCCAAACCGCTTTGTGGAGGGGTATGGCCTGACAATTAGCGCCGTTGAAAAGATTATCGAAGCTGGCGCCCAGCTTATTGTTACCGTTGATTGCGGAAGCTTGAGCCACAAGGAAATCGCTCGTGCCAAAGAAATGGGTGTCGATATCATTGTGACTGACCACCACAACGTAGCCGAGGTCCAACCTGACGCAGTTGCGGTGGTGAACCCAAAGCGTTTATTGGCCGACTTTCCTGACGAATACGATAAGTATTTATTGAAGCCTGAATCAACAAAGAACTTATATCCATTTCTTGATTTAGCAGGGGTAGGCGTCGCGTTTAAACTTGTGCAGGCACTACAGACCGTTCTGCCTGGGCTCGAAAACGGCCAAGAAAAATGGTTGCTCGACCTTGTAGCGCTTGGGACGGTATGTGATATCGTCACCCTCATCGATGAAAACCGCACAAACGTCTTTTATGGCCTCAAGGTTTTATCACGAACTCGTCGGCCTGGTTTAAAAGCCTTGATGGCTGTATCTGCAATTCGTCCTGAGGCTGTGAATGCTCGGAGCTTAGGCTTTGGCCTAGGGCCTCGTATGAACGCGTCTGGGCGGCTTGAAACCGCACAATACGCATTGGACTTGCTGACGGCAACTGAAGGCATGAAGGCGCTTGAGCTGGCGAACCAGCTGGATGCTATGAATAAGAACCGCCGCCTAGAACAAGACGAGATTTTTAAAGAAGCGTTGGTGCAGGCCGATGAATTAATTAACGACCCAGTATTAGTAGTGAGTGCTGAAGGATGGAACCACGGTATTGTGGGTATCGTCGCTGCGAAATTATTAGAGCGCTATCAAAAACCAACCTACGTGTTGTCGGTACATGGCGAGGATGCGAAAGGTTCAGCACGCAGCTATGGCGACTTCAGTGCGGCCGATGCTATTCGCGCCTCTGACGATATTATTACCAAGGGTGGGGGACATAAGTTGGCTGCTGGCGTAACCTTACCAGCTAAAAATATTGATGCGTTCCGAAAGCGCGTGAATGAATTTTATAAAGAGTTAAACCTTCGCGACCAATCTGCCTTGCTACTTCCAAAAGCTGATACTGATGCCGAACTTGAGGACTTAAACGAAGCACTGCTAGTACAACTCGCCACACTTGAACCATACGGCAGCGGCAATCCTCAACCGGTTGTTCGTTTGAATGATGTACTCGTAACTAACGTTCGTCGCATGGGCGATAGCAATCAACACGTGAAGCTGACATTCAAAAACGCCAACGGCCGTAGTATCGACGCATTGGCGTTTAGCGCACCGCAACATTTCTTTGTCGAACCAGGCACGCGAGTGCATGCCTGGACAACGGTTGAATTAAACGAGTGGAATGGCAATCGTTCAGTCGAAGGCAAATTGCTTCACCTCGAAATTGCCGAATAAAAATTGCCGACATATTGCCGGCAATTTTTATTACTATTTTTTAAACAGGTTTCTTAGCTTAATTGTCTGGTTAAACTCAAGTGCACCTAGTTTGAATGCGCGAATGGCAATCCATAAACTGAGTAGCATAAAGCCCGTCATAATGGCCAGTGACACAATCGAACCAACTAATCCGAGGTTATCAACGGTATTTCGAATTAAGTTCACTACAGGCGATGTGAGCGGGAAGTACGTAATGAAGTTTGTAATTGGGTTGTTTGGGTCGGTCGCAATCATGACGACGAAGTAGAACGGAATGAACGCACCGATGAAGAACACGCTTGAAAAGCTGTTCGCTTCTTTGGTTGATGGCGCTGCAGCTGCAGTAGCTGTCATGAAACCGGCGTACATTAAGAACCCAACAACAAGGAAGGCGAGGCCGAAGAAGATAGTGACTGGGTCAAGCACAATCTTCGCTAGGTCGATACCGAATGGTAGCGCTAGGGCATTGCCAGTTTGCTGCATTATCAGCAGTGCGACAATTGCCAAAATAGTGAAGAACGCTACTTGAGTAAGCGACACTAGGCTCACCGCTAACAACTTACCAATAATTAGCGTGCGTGGTTTTACGTAGGTAAGTACCATTTCCATTGAACGGTTTTCTTTCTCTTCACTAATGCTGGTAAGCATGTAGCTAATTGAGAATGCGAAAATGATGTAGAACAAGATAATGAACAGACCAGGGGCAATGTATCCATTAATACCCGCAGATTCTTTGCCGTCTTCGTAAATGGTGATTGTCGCGCTGGCGCCATTTTGAGCTAAGGCAATTATTTCAGCAGAGCCAAGCGGCAAGTATAAACTTGTTCGCAAAATATTATCAGCCAAAGCGCTCACGGTGCTGGTTTTTGTTAAGTCATTACTACTTAAATACACCTGGTACGTGCCACCGGTTTTTAGGTCGGCTGGAAATACAATCAGGCTGTCTTTTTCGCCGCTTTGCACTTGTTCGCGCAATGTTTCGGTTTGGTCGGCTGGGCTAATGCTCAGCTTGTTTGCTGTTACGACGTCTTTATTAATAAGCCCGCTGTTATCAACAATGGCGACATTCTTTAAATCTTTTGATAACTCTTCAATACGACTGGCGCTTGATTGGTTACCAATAAAGGTGAGCGCGAAAACAATACCAATAAGGAGTGGAATCGCAATCATGACTATCCAGAAACTTGGTTGGCGAACAATAGTTAAGTATTCGTGGCGAATAACAGATCGTAATTTAGACATTTTTTACCTCAGCACTTAGTACATGACTTTTTTCTTTATAAATTTGTACGAAAATATCTTCAATCGACTTCGATTTAAATTCTTTCTTTACTTCCGCAACGGTTCCGTACGCGCGGGCGACACCATCTTTCAAAATAAGCAGGCGGTGGGCGAGTCGTTCGACTTCTTCCATAAGGTGGGTGATGTAAATAACGGCAGTACCTTGTTGCTGCAACTCATCAACAATATCCAAAAGTAGCTTTCGGTTTACAGGGTCGAGGCCTTTTGTTGGCTCGTCTAATATAAGAAGCTTTGGGTTGCCCATAATGGCGACACCGAGTTGAATTTTCTGTTGTTGACCACCAGAGAGTTTTTTAATTTTCGTATTGGCTTTGTCAGAAAGTTCGACGCGCTCAAGAAATGCAGTAGAGAAGCCGCGAGCAGCTTCGCGGGTCATACCCTTCAGTTCACCAAAGTAAATCATTGTATCAAGCACCTTTGAACGGGTATATAAGCCACGTTCTTCGGGAAGGTAGCCAACGCTTGAGGCTGTTTCAGGGCTGAGGTTTTTGCCGTTTACGTGCAATGTGCCAGTTGTGGGCTGATAAATGCCGAGCAGGGAACGGATGGTACTCGTTTTACCTGAACCATTTGAGCCGAGAAAGGCAAATACTTCTCCAGGCAAGATTTCAAAGTTAAGTTCTTTTACGATTTCTTTGTCGCCTATGGTGAGGCTAAAGTCTTTTACACTTACGATGGGTTTTGTCATATATCTAGTATAGGGATGTTTGGCATTGGTCGCAACTCGCTAATTAACACTTGTCAACCAAAGTCCTATCTGTTACAATACATGCAATATGGTACAAGTAACACGTAAAGATGAACGAGAAGCGAACGAGAACATTATTCGTCGTTTCAACCGAAAAGTGCTGCAAAGCGGTGTTTTAGCTGAAGCTAAAGCTGCGATGCGTTTTAATAAGGACATTAGCAAGGTAGAACGCCGTAAAAAAGCTATCATCCGTAAAGAACGTAAAGCCGACAAGCTTGCAAAAGCTCGTTTAGGCCTTCGCTAGGTTGTAGCCTTAATGGCTCTCAAAACACAACTCGATAACGATTTAAAAGCCGCCCTTTTGGGCGGTGATCGTTTTCGTGCCGAAGTATTACGCGGTCTAAAAGCCGTGATTCTTAATGAGGAAGTAGCGCAAAACAAACGCGATACTGGACTCGACGACACAACAATAGAAACATTGATTGTTCGTGAAGTGAAAAAGCGTGCCGATAGCGCTGCTCAATATGAAGCAGCTGGTCGCCCTGAACTGACTGAAGCTGAACTGGCTGAATCAAAAGTTATCGAAGCGTATCTTCCTGAACAAACTTCAGAAGAAGACATTCAAAACGTTATTAATGAAACAATCGCTGCAATGGGTGTGAGTGGTCTACAAGCTATGGGCCAAGTTATTGGCGCTGTAAAAGGCAAACTCGGCAACTCTGCAGATGGTGGGACTATCGCTCGGCTTGTGAAACAAGCGCTCGTTGCGTAGTATAAATATATGATTATCTTCTTCGGTCCAGCTGGTGCTGGAAAAAGCGTACAGGGCCAAATTTTAGCAGCACGTATGGGCTGGCGCTGGTTAAGTGCCGGGCAACTTTTGCGTGATACCCACGATACAGAACTTATTGCCACGATGCACGCCGGTAACCTTGTGCCGCACGAAAGCATCACTAAAATTATGGGCGAAGCAATTTTGAAAGCTGGTAACATACAGCAAATTATTCTTGATGGCTTCCCACGCGAACTTGAGCAAGCGCAGTGGCTTATTGATAGCCAGCCGCAACATGGCCGTTCAATCGGTTTAGTAGTGGTGCTTGAAGTACCTCGTGAAGAACTATTAAAGCGTCTCGAAATTCGTGGCCGCGTTGACGATACTCCTGAAGCTATTGACCAACGACTTAATATTTATCGCCAAGAAATGTATCCAATTCTTAGCCTTGTGACCGAACAACACATTCCTGTCGTTCACATTGACGGCGTCGGTTCTGTGGGTGAAATCCACGACCGTATTTTTGCTGAACTGAAAAGTAGGGAACTCGCCGCGTAATGAAAGACAAGACGCCCGAAGAAGTTCAAGCGATGCGCGATGGCGGCAAAATTCTTGCCGGTATTTTTCGCGACCTCCGCGCGCAAGTAAAACCAGGGGTGAGTGAACTTGAACTTGATGCTTGGGTAGATAAAGAAATTAAGAAACGCGGTGCAATTGCTACATACAAAACACCAGAAGTTAATTTTCCAGCCGCAATTTGTATTTCAACGAATAGCCAAATTGTGCACGCTATTCCAACCAGCTATGTATTACAAGAAGGTGACATTGTCAGCTTTGATTTAGTTATTACTTACAAAAAAATGAAAACCGATAGTGCGTTTACGATGGTTGTTGGCGATAAGCCAAACGGTGTTCAAAAACACCTCATCAATGCGACTGAACGTAGTTTATATGCCGGAATCGATGCAATTAAAGGTCCAACGCGCACTGGCGACATTGGTGCTGCTGTTCAAAAAGTGCTCGATAATGCCAAACTTGGTATCATTCGCGAACTCGTCGGCCATGGTATCGGCCATGAGATGCACGAATCTCCTCCAGATATTCCGAACTATGGGAAAAAGGGGAGCGGTGGCTTCTTAAAACCTGGTAACACTATTGCGATTGAACCTATGGCTACCCTTGGTGGTGAACGCATTATTCAAGAAGATGACGGCTGGACAATCAGCACTCGCGACGGCAGCTTAGCTGCACACTTTGAGCACACTGTACTCATTACTGAAGACGGCGTCGAAATCTTAACACAGCTTTAATGTCCGTTTCGGGCGTCTAGGTATTGTCGAACCTACACCACAAGCGTTATACTTAGCTTCATGCAAGAGTCTTCTCAATATGCTGTCGGTCTTGATATCGGTACAACAAAAGTTCGCGCAGTTGTAGCCCACATCGACGGTACCACTGGCGTGCCTACTATTGTGGGTATCGGCCAAGCAGCGAATACCGGTATGCGCAAAGGTGTTGTAGTTAATTTACAAGGCCCAGGCCACGCTATTGATGAAGCGCTCGGTGAAGCCGAACGTATGAGCGGCTACCAAGTGCACGCCGCAACAATTAGTGTTAACGGTGCTCACATTCTTACTACTCACGCCGATGGCATGGTAGCGGTTGGTTCTTCTGACCACGAAATTACTCCTGATGATCTTTCTCGTATTGAAGAGGTTTCAACCCTCGGTAAAGTACCTGCAAACCGCGAAATCCTTGATGTCGTTCCACACGCTTACAAGCTTGACGGCCAAGACAACATTAAAGATCCACTCGGTATGACTGGTACACGCCTTGAAATTGACGCACACGTTATTTCAGCGCTTACGCCTTACTTGGTAAACGTACAAAAAGCGGCTGAATCTGCCCAAGTACAACCAAACAGTGTCATTCCAACCAGCATGGCTGCAGCTCGCGCCGTTCTTGGCGAACAACAACTTGAAAACGGCGTAGCACTTATTGATTTCGGCGGTTCTACAACCAGCGTTGCTGTCTACGAAGAAGGTGACCTGCAATATGTCGGTGTTGTACCTATCGGTGGCGTAAATATTACCAATGACCTTGCCATTGGCCTTAAAACTGACCCTGAAGTTGCCGAGAAGATTAAACTCGAACATGCATCTGCGGTTATTCGCGAAGCAAACTCTGGCGTGAGCATTAAGCATGACGGCGAAATTCACACATTCAGCACAACTGATATTGATGAAATTGTCGAAGCGCGCCTCGAAGAGATTTTTGAAGGCATTACAAAAGAACTAAAGAAAGCCGGCCGTGCTGGAAAATTGCCAAGTGGCGTTGTACTTACGGGTGGCGCATCACAACTCAAACACTTAACTGAATACGCTAAGTCGACACTCGGCCTAGCGGCTCGTTTAGGCCAACCAACTGGATACGGTGGGGTAGCTGACGACATTGATAAATCAGCCTTTGCAACGGCAATTGGCCTTATGCTCATCGACGCCGAACGTGGTGCACCAGCGAAAACATCTGGTTCAAAGAAGTTTAAAACCCCTTCAGCGAAGAGTGTAACTGGTGGCGTGAGTAAAATTTTTGGCTGGTTTAAACCTTAATAAAATAGTTGTTCGAACACATATTATTGCTATATCGCCCCAAGGGTGACGACATGATATACTAGGTAAAAGAATAACAACCAGGGGAGATACA
>Ga0247808_10000324_pt1 | contig 24232 bp, 23 predicted proteins | sample UWRJL089202R1_FD_179914 | JGI IMG/M metagenome (GOLD analysis project Ga0247808, IMG submission 179914) | Plant litter microbial communities from Arlington Agricultural Research Station in Wisconsin, United States - UWRJ-L089-202R-1 | ecosystem: Environmental > Terrestrial > Plant litter >... | reverse complement strand
GAATAGTCCAACATATAAACCGTTCTTGGTGAAAATTTTGTGCGCCCACGCTTTCATCTGAGAAGGTAAAACCTTTATCATTTGCTCTAATTATAGCATTGAAAAGTTACTCTGTAAGAGCAACGGCGGCGGTAAGTCGTAGCCAGTCATCAAGCGAAAGCTGTTCGGCTCGGTCGTCGGGGTTAATACTGACACTTTTTAGCAGTTCTTCAGCTTCTGGCTTAGAAATATGAAGCCCGCTTGAGATGCTGCTGCGAAGTTTTTTGCGCTTAGCTGAGAAACCGGCTTTTACTACTCTAAAGAAAAGCTTTTCATCTTCTTCAGAAACCAAAGCTTCTGCGCGAGTATTTAAAATAACCACTTGGCTATCAACCTTTGGTGGTGGCGTAAAGAATTTTGCCGGTACAACGTCACTGAGTTCAACGTCGGCGTAGATTTGCGCACTTACAGCAAGGATACTCATATCGCCTGGTTGTGCAGCCAACCGAACAGCAACTTCCTTTTGAATAAGAAGTACAATGGTGCGCGGCTTGTTACCAGCGGTCGTCAGTAACTTAATAATTTTCGAGGTAATGTAGTATGGAACGTTCGCAACTACAACGTAGTTTTCAGGAAGACGAGTTAAGTCAAAAGAGAGAATATCTTGGTTAACCACTTCGAGCGAAGTTCCAGGGAATTGTTTCGGTAATTTCGCAGCCAGTTCACCATCAAGTTCAACAGCGACAACCTTCTTGGCACGACGAAGTAGTTCACTTGTCAGTGTTCCGAGGCCTGGACCAATTTCTAGTACGGTATCGTCTGGGCCAATATTAGCATCATCGGCAATATTACCTAAGACATCTCTATCCTTTAACCAGTGTTGACCGAGTGATTTTTTAGGACCTGCCATATTAATACCAGTGCTTCACTTGCCAGAAGTTATATGCGCCTTCCCATCCACCATAGCGGCCGTTTACGTATCCGTTCATCCAGTTTAGTGAATCGATTGGGTTATATGGGTTACCTGGAACTTTACTACATGGTAACGCTTGTGCAAGGCCACAAGCACCAGAAGATTTATTGATAGCGTTCGGGTTCCAACCACTCTCTTTTCCTACCATAAAGTCAGCATAGCCCCAGCTTTCTTGTGGAATATTTGAAGCAGCAAGCCATTCAGTTTTAGAACCGCCACCCGTGTATGCAAGGGTTTTTGGTTTAGAGCCGATAATTTCAACTTGAGTTTGTGGTTGTGTAGTGACAATTGAAGCAATTTCAGTTCGAGAAACTTCAACGCCGTTAATAATTGTGACTTCATATGTAACTGAACGTTGGCCATCGACACCAGCAGTTTTAACGGCCTTATACCCAGCTTCGCGGTCGGCATCTTTAATTTTTTCAGTACCAAAGGCAACAGCTTCGTCGGCATTAATAGTGTGCTTACCTTCGCGCCATACACGCACTTCAAGTCCGCTACTAATTGGCGTTGAGCCGTCCAAAGAGGAACGGTCGTTTTCAGCAAGAGTAATTCCCTTTTCTTTTAGCATTTCACCAACGGTTGCAGTTTGCGTACGCACTTCGGTTTTCTTACCGTATAAATCAAGAATTAATGGCGTTGCACGGTCAATAGTAAGTTTTAACCCAGCGCCATCAGTCACAATATCAGTAGAACGAGCAAGGGTGGTAGTATCTTCGGGGTATAAAGCGATGCCGACGTCAGCAATAATCTGCTCAGCCGTTTGATACGGTGTAATGACCTTTAGGCGAGTTGCACCATCAATAACAGTTACAGGCCGAGCACGGTAAATATTCACTTGGTAGTCACTTGCGACGAGCTTTTCGTCAATTGCAGGTTCTACAGCGTCGTGCGAGTCAACTTCGATGCCAACTTCTTTAAAAGCATCAGCAAGGGTTTCAGCCTGAGACAAGAACACCGTTTCTTTGCCGCGGTCATGTACAGAGATGAGGCGGCCGCCTTCGTTCAACGCAGCAGCTGGTTGAGTTACCGCATTTGCCGCGAAAACAGCAACAAGCCCCAAAACGGCGAGGCTCACAGAAATAAACGTGGTGGATTTACGTAAACGTAGTCTCATGCAAAAATAAAAAACAGTCCCTAGAAATGTATTGTACTTAGTATAACACGAGGAAATGAAGGATAAGCGTGTTTACACGTTTATCTGAGTAATGAAATGGTGTGTGTCCACATAGCACTAAAGCTTTTGTAAGTGGGCGTATTCAGCGTTTAACTTTTTAGTCTGACCACTGATAAACGCAATCGTGACGGCCATGCCATCAACGTCAATAATTTCACCATCACCAAAAGCTGCCGAGCGAACGCTGTCGCCAATCTCAAAGCCAACTTCATCGCTATAAAACGGTTCTTCTTCTTGATACCCCATAATGTTCGGCTCTGGGTTCGTCATTGCTACCTGGTCGCCCATATCGGTAATAAAACGCGACATTGGGTTGTAGCCACGTTGGCCAAATTGTAGGCGGCTATAGGCGTAACTTAAATGCAGCTCTTCCCGCGCACGAGTCATACCTACGTAACAAAGTCGGCGCTCTTCTTCGAGGTCAGCAGGGCTCGATTCAAAAACACGCGAGTGTGGCAAAATACCCTCTTCCATACCTACCATAAATACAACGGGAAACTCGAGGCCTTTGGCAGCATGAAGTGTCATAAGAGTCACCGTATCGCCGTCTTTTTGGCTATCAACACTGGACATAAGCGCAACTTCTTCCAAAAAGTCTGAAATACTTGTGAAGTTTTGAGCATCAGAAAGTAGTGAACCAAGGTTCTCTTCGCGGTCTTCGGCTTGTGGAGTTCCATCGAGAATAAAGTCACGGTAACCGACAAGCTTTATCAGTGAATCGATTAACTCTGCAGGGCTCACCTCTTTAACCTTCTCGCGAAGGCTTTGTAAGTTAACACCTAGCCTCGTTAACGCTGCTTTGGCTTTACCGGTAACGATATTTTCAGGCTCAACCCGAAGTAGCGCTTCGATGATGTCAACTGGTTGCTCAGATTGCCAATTCAAAAAACGTTCTAAGCTTGTGGCGCCAACACCCCTTGTTGGTATGTTAGCAATGCGGCTAAAACTCATGCGGTCGTTTGGCTGATAAATAAGTTTCATGTACGCAATGATGTCTTTAATTTCTTTGCGGTCATAGAAACGAACCCCACCGACAATTTGGTATGGCACTCGAGATTGCAAAAACGCACGCTCAAGAGTGTAACTTTGGGCATTCGTGCGGTATAGCACAGCAAAATCGCTGTGTTTGCGAGCACCAATCATTACTTGGGCAGATATTCGGTCAGCAACAGTACGAGCCTCTTCCGCCTCGTCGTATACACCGTGAACTTGAACAGGCGCACCGCTGCCTTCAGCTGTCCATAATTTCTTATCTGTGCGTTGGGTATTTTTTGTAATTACTTGGTTTGCAGCCTCAAGAATATTACCCGTACTACGATAATTTTGTTCAAGCTTTACAACCTTGGCACCAGGGTAATCTCGTTCAAAGTTTAAGATGTTCGTGAAATCAGCACCACGCCAGCTATAAATAGACTGCCAGTCATCACCAACCACACAAATATTGCGTTCGTCATTAGTGAGAAGTTTCACTAACTGATACTGGGCCGCGTTGGTGTCTTGGTACTCGTCAATCATGATGTGCTTAAAATGGTTTTTCCATTTATCGCGAATATCTTTGTTGTTTTGTAATAAATTCACTGCTTCAAGTAATAAATCGTCAAAATCGAGAGCTTTTGCTTCTTTTCGGCGCTTTTCATACAAAGAATATACTTTTGCGACACTTTTTTGAAACGGATAGTTCGCAGCCGCTTCAAAATCTTCAGGGCTTTGCATTGCATTCTTTGCAGATGAGATTGCACTACTGACTGCAGATGGCTTCATCTCTTTATCTGTAATAGAAAGTTGTTTCATTGCCTGTTTTACAAGTCCTTTACGGTCATCTTCATCGTAAATAACAAAGTTACTTGGTACATCGATAAATTGGCCGTCCATCCGAAGCAATCGTACACAAATACCGTGGAATGTTCCCATCCAAGGCATAAATGAACGGTCGTTCGGCTGATGAATAAGATGAGACAATCGCTCACGCATTTCTTTCGCAGCTTTATTTGTAAAGGTTACTGCTAAAATTTGGCTTGGCCAAATGCCTTTTTCGGCGATAAGAAGAGCGATTCGGTGGGTTAACGTTTTTGTTTTACCACTTCCTGCACCCGCTAAAATCAAAAGCGGCCCCGACGTTGTCAGAGCAGCTTCGCGCTGCGCATCGTTTAAATCCCCAAGAATATCCATTCTTATAAGTATAGTACAACTCGACGAGTAAAGAACGTGTTTACACGTTATTTCGAGTGAGGAAGTACTAAATTACTACGAAGTAGGAATATAAAAGAGCAGCGTTCGTAAGCCTAGGCTTAAAGCATAGGTAATACGTAAGTGTACACGGCGAAACCGCCACCGGCGCCAAGAACGACAAGAAGTAAAATCAATACAACGGTAAACCAACCAGATTTCTTTTTTACTGGTGCTGTCACTGCTTGGTGATACGATTCAGTGTCGTACATTGCACCAGATTCTTGATTAGAGCTCGCTTGCTCTTTGTATTGAGGTGTAATTGAAGTTGGACCGATTGGTTCTTCAACAACAGGCTGTGGAGCTTCTACGACCGGTTGAGGTTGCGATTCAATAATTTCAGGTGTTGTTTCAACCGGAGTTTCTTCAACTTTTACAGGTTCCTCTTCAACTTCAAAACTCTTCGCTTCAATTTCATCTGAAACTGCCTTTGCAGCGGCAAAATCAATTGGGTCTGGGAGTGCAGTTGCTTCGATTCGCTCTTGAGGCTCTGGTGCTTCAAGTAATTCTTCCTCTGGTTCATCAAGCAAACCTTGGAAATCGAAGCTATCAACAATAGATGCAGCTTCATTACTTGTTACTTCCCCGCCACCGAGTGGACGTTTTTCAACCTTAGCATCAGGCAGGAATGGTGATTCAAGTGGCTCGTTCCAAGCTGGAGACTGCGAATAATCTGTAGCGTTGGCTGGCTGCACAGGTGTCGCCTCTGGTTTAACAGCAACTGGGGTATCAGCATTTCGAGAACGCATGTCTGAAGACGGGTGAACCATGTCCATAAATCGGCCAGAACTACGACGAGCTGCTGGTGTTGTTGAAGCGACTGGTTTAGGACTTGAACTTACTGGAGATAGTTGCGTTCGTTCTACACGAGTAATGGTTGTTGCTTCTGATAGTGGCGCTTCCGGAGTTTCCTCTACAGAAACAGAAGGCGCAGGTGTAGAAGGTGTAGGTGTCGGTGCGTCGTTTGTGCCAAGTACACCGTTCACAGCCCTATCTAGTTCATCGAAATCAATATCAGACATATTCCCCGCTTACTTTTTTACGCTATTATATGCTTTTTCAACAATCGTACTGAATGCTTTTTCATCTAAGCTAGCGCCTCCTACAAGGAGTCCATCAATTTCGTCGAGTGCAAGGTAATCTGCTGCGCTGTCAGCTGTAACACTACCACCGTAAAGCACTTGTACTTCGTTTGCAGCTTTTGCACCGTATAAGTGTTTTAGTTGGTGACGAATAGTTACAACGGCTTCGGTTACATCAGTCGGAACGGCATTTTTGCCAGTACCAATAGCCCAGACAGGTTCGTAGGCAATAACTACTTGAGATAGTTCTTCACTAGTAATGTTTGCAAGGCCGCCAATAAGTTGGTCATGAATAACATCGCGAGTTTCACCAGCAGTACGTTCGTTGGTGGTTTCACCAACACAAAGGATTGGGCGAATGCCGTTTCGGATAGCGGCCTGTACTTTCGCGCGAGTATCTTTATCAGATTCGTTGAAGACATGGCGACGTTCAGAGTGTCCAACGAGGCCATATTGCACAATACCGCGGAGGTTTGTCGCAGATACTTCACCGGTGAAAGCACCGTGGTCGCGCCAGTAGAAGTTTTGAGCAGCAAGTTTGAACTGTTTGTAGTTCACTTGTAGGCTTAAAGTTTGCAGCGCTAACATCGTCGGCGCAATAATCACCTCTAAATTACGGTGAATTTTAACAGTGCCCGCTAAGCGGTGAAGGAATAAACTAGAATCATGCACCCCGAGGTTCATTTTCCAGTTACCGATTATAAGTTTTTTATCTCGTGACATATCGCCTATGCTTATTTAATTAACCTTAGTGTAGCTTATCTTGGTGCGTCTAGCAAACTCTCGATACCCGGGAGTTTTTTGCCAGCCATTAATTCAAGTGATGCACCCCCACCAGTTGAAACGTGAGTGAAGCTTTCGCCACCCTTTCCGTCCCATTTCAGTACGAAATCTGCTGTATCACCACCGCCAATAATAGAGGTAGTTTGCGCCTGGGTTGCAAGTGACAACGCAAGTCGCGCTGAACCGTGGGCAAACTCAGGTAATTCGGCGTACCCTAACGTACCGTTCCAAATAACAGTTTTAGCCTTGGCGATTTCTTCGACCATACGGTCAATTGAGGCATCACCAATGTCGAGCGCTTTGTCTTTAGCATCCAGGTTGCCGAGTTTTACGTTTTTACGCACTGCAGTTTCTGAAATGTCTTCAGCCACAGCGACGTCATCTGGAAGAATAATGAAATCATCAATACTGGTATCAAGTTTTTTATGTGCAGCGAGGTAAATACTATCAAGTACTTTCTCTTGGCCGTCTTCGACCATGCTGCTGCCCATGTGGTGACCTTTGTACTTAAGGAAAGTATTAGACATAGCGCCACCGATAATGATTTTGTCAGCAATACCAACAAAACGTTCGATAACGGTAATTTTATCGCTAATTTTAGCACCGCCCATAACGGCGATAAGTGGGCGTTGTGGTTTTTCCATAGCGCCGGTGATTGTAACGTATTCGCGTTCAAGCAATAACCCAGAAACACTTGGGATAAAGTGTGTAATAGCTTCGGTACTCGCGTGCGCACGGTGTACAACGCCAAAACCATCTTGAACGAAGTAGCGAGCGCCGGTGCTTTTGGCAATGTTCTCGGCAAAAGCAGTATCATTTGCTTCTTCTTCAGGGTAGTAACGGAGGTTTTCAAGCAAAATAACACTGTTATTTGGTGCTTTCTTCACTGCTTGTACTACTTTGTCGCCAATACAATCTTCAACAAAGATAACTTTACGGTCAAGAAGCTCAGAGAGCCGTTTCGCTACAGGCTTTAAGCTATACTTTGCTTCGCGACCTTCTGGGCGGCCGAGGTGACTCATAATCACCACTTTAGTGTGGCGCTCGAGTAAGAATTCGATTGTCGGTAAACTAGCCCGAATACGTAAGTCGTCACTGATTGCACCGCTTTTACTTTGCGGCACATTGTAATCTGCCCGTATAAGTACGGTTTTATTATCAATCGGAACATCACGAATTGTTCGTTTAAAAAAGCTCATATCCACCTAATCTTTTCTTGTTATGTTTATTGTACTACGACAATAGTGTTTTTGTTTCGAAATTTATGCAAGTACGCGAACTTTAATTGTATCGGTAGTTCCGATAATTCCAGGTTGTTGACCACTAACGATAATGACCTTAGCAGTATCGTCACCAAATAGGCCGTCTGCCTTTAGTTCTTTAGCGAGGTCAAAGCCGGCTTCAGCACTGTCAGGACGGATGTAGGTACGGTTAGCGTAGCTAAGTGCAAGTTGCTGTGCAGCCTGTACTTCACTTGTAACGCTGATGATTGGAAGGTTTGGACGGTGAGCAGCAATGTTCGATGCAGTTGCACCAGACTTTGTTTCAGCAATAATCGCATCAACCTTAAGTTGTTCGGCCAAAGTAACTGCAGCAGTACTAATAGCGTCAAGTTGAACGTTTTTCGCGATGATATCGTGAATTGGAGCAACTGGAGCGTTATCTTGTGTGTAAAGAATTACCTTTTTCATAGCTGCAACAGTTTCAAGTGGGTATTTACCGTTTGCTGTTTCGTCTGAAAGCATTACGGTATCAGCACCTTGGATAACAGCGTTAGCAACGTCGCTTACTTCAGCGCGTGTAGGTTCAGGGTTATCAACCATGCTTGCCATCATCTGAGTAGCAACAATGCTTAATTTTCCGTGCTTACGGCAAAGGGCAAGCAATCGGCGTTGTACGATTGGCACAACTTCAGCACCAGCTTCAACAGCGAGGTCGCCACGAGCAACCATAATACCGTCAGAGGCTTTAACAATTTCTTCCATAATTTCAGGCTTGATAGCAGCTTTAGTTTCAATTTTCGCAATAATTTGCGCTGTTGAACCACCAGCAACCAAGATTTGGCGAAGGTTGTGAATGTCGTCTGGGCTTTGGATAAAGCTCAAAGCAACAAAGTCGATGTCTTGGGTAAGGCCGTACTCGAGGTCTTTAAGGTCTTTAGGAGTAAGAATGTCACCACCAAAGTCAGTGTCAGGAAGGTTAATACCCTTTTTGCTCATTAATGTACCGTCGTTTTCAACACGAAGTTTAATAGCAGTTTCAGATGGGATTTCAATAACAGTAGTACGAACTTTACCGTCAAAGATGTAGATAGGCTCACCAACTTGTACTTTTTCAGCCAAGTTGTATTGAACAGGGAAAGTTAAACCGTTATGTTCAGCGGCGTAATCAAGAACAATTTCGTCACCCTTAACAACTGGAGTGTTTTCATTAAGCATACCTAGACGGATTTTTGGACCTTGAAGGTCTTGAAGAATAGCGACAGGCTTGCCAATTTTAGCGCTGGCTGCACGAATCCACTCAATTTGTTGAGTTCGTTCGTCGTAATCACCGTGGCTAAAGTTTAAACGAAGGCCGTTCACACCTGCAAGAATTAAGTTTTCAAGCATTTCTGGAGTACTTGTGATTGGTCCAACAGTTGCTAAGATTTTTGTTCGTTTGAAAATAATTGCCATATAAATAATACCTTTTTAACATTAATGCGCCTTGGGTCGGTTCTCTTGGTGATCTCACGGAGAATCGAACTCCGATTGCCAGGATGAAAACCTGGTGTCCTAACCGTTAGACGATGAGACCATCAAAAGAACTGGTCCAAGACGCTTTTACCTGGGATATTATAGCAAAAAAAATACCCCTTGGCTAGGGGTAAAGGGTTGAATTGTATCCGCACGAGCGGAGCGCGTCCGAGTCTACTACGACTCAGAGCGCTCCGCTCGGGGAGTTAGTCTATTCGCACCCGAAGCGAAATCCGACTAACGGTGCCACCGGGAGGCGATGCCTCATGAGCTGCCCAGCTCTTTACCGATGACGTTTTTGGCAGTTACCTGCCCGTCTTTGTGTCCTTTCGATACTTACCTCGCCTGCTCCAATAGAACCCAGCTTTCGTAGAAATCTTCCTGGCAGGAAGTACGGGCATACTGGCTCCGGAAACCGGATCCCGGAAGAGCAAGTACAGCTCTCCCGGATGGATGTCGAACTCGAAACGGGCGTAGATGTAGAGGTTCGTCAAAACCACATCCTTGCCTTGGGCCATTTCGATAGCGATCCTCAGGAGTTCGCGCGGGTCGTCGACTTTGCTCGCAGTGCGAGCAGCTTCGACATACCCCATCGCTTCACCTGTGACGGTCATGTAAACGTGACCGTCCAGTATGTACTCCCTGGGTTCTACATCCAGTTTTGGCTTGGTCAGTACGGAAGTCATCAAACGACCGCCAACCGCGAAGCGGGGGCTTCGGTCTTCTGTCGGCTTCGCACGTAGTGAACGCGCATGGACAACTTCTGCGACTGCTCACTCGACAGCCTGATGTCCGGATGGATCTCCGGAACCGGCACGCCGAGGTCGATCAGGTGGTCGAGCAGCTCATACTGAGCTTCCGCGGTCTCGCAAGACTGCAGCAACTTGGCTTGAACTTCTCGAGGTACAGCATGTTTGAAACTCTGTGTGGCTTTGGCGAACCGTGTACGAAGACTCTTCGTAACCGGAACGACGATATTGCCGTACAGTGCCTTCTTGCTATCTGACATAAATGCCCCTTACCCGGGTGTGTAGTCCTTGTAACTACACTTAACAGCAAAATATACTCTGTTTGACAGATGATGTCAATTATTTTATATATAGCGTGTTGTAACTCATTCAACACGCTAGGCGTAGTGGTAGGATACCGTTTATGCTACTTAGTACCTATTAACAGGTACCGAAACTGCTTGTGCTTTATACGTATTTATTGCATAAAGCATTGACATTATGCGTGTTTTGTGATAAATTAATAACATCATTCACGGATAAGGTGTGAGACCCCTATCAGGTGTGAGGTGGACGTTAACAAATCAGATCATTACAGTGCATGTTCAAGACATGTTTATCATGTTTTCAACGCACTGAAAGCTATTAGTATGATCTACTCTTCAGGAAGCAGCGCGCCTTACTGCCGAACACCGTTCAGCGGTTTGACGCGCTGCTCCCAACCCCTCCAGGGACAGCTGCTACGGAAACGCATTTAATGCGCAACCGCGCAAAAACCCCATGGAGAGTATAGGAGTAGATACATGACCATTTTCAATGAAGACAACCTGCGTAAGGGACTCGACACCTTTACCGACCCGGCTAAGCCGCGTTACGGTAAGGCGTTCGAGAACTACAGCGCAGAAGTCGAATACGGCACCACCCCGGAGCTCGCAATCGAGCGCGCTCTGGAGATTGCCGTCAAGGGACTCACGAACAAGGACGAGAAGCTGAAGAACGCACGAAAGGCCGCCGGGTTTTCCCGACTGCACGACCTGCGCAACAAGCTCTCGTCTGACGAAAGCACGGCTACCACAACGAAGGTCCTGCCGGTGACGCACGACAAGACCAAGAGCAAGATGACTCTCGAAAAGGCTCGCGCCCTTCGAGACAAGTCGAACTCGGTCTTCCAGCGCATCATCAAATGGATTGCCATCGTGGCAGTGGCTATCGCCGCCGGCTACGCAGTCACGTTCCTTCTCGAGGGTATCACCCTCGCTAAGGGAAACGAACCGCAGACCTGGATTCCTTACTTCGTAGTCCCCATCGTCTTCTTCATGGTGATCATCATCGCCGTCCTCCGCGCCAAGCACACTGCGAAGCGCAAGGAAGAACGAGACGAACACCGAGAAAACCCTTCCACAACTTCCCACCAACCGGCCTAAGGAGGTCATCAAATGGTATTCGTACAACGAATCCGCCGCAACCCCCTAGTGTCACTGCTTGCTCTGCTCGCAGTTGCACTGCTGGTTGTCATTGCTGTCGTGCTACTCTCCGGAGGAACACCCAGCATTCAGGCAAAGGACGCTCAAACGTCCCTGTCTGGAACCGACTCCGAGTCCAAGGCAACAGCAAAAACCGCCTCGACAAAAGAGACTGCCGATGAGTTCATCATCGACATGCCTCGTCGCGACGGTGGAAGGCTGAACGCCGACGGCACCGCAACCCCGGGTGACGCCGAAGCCTTCCGTGCGCAAATCGCGGAACAGGCCAAGCGCGACCCGCTGACGCTGTTCAACTACTACTCGGCATCGCCGCTTGGAGACAAGAAGCCGCTCGAAAATGAGTCCGTCATTGCAAAAGACGGCATCATCAAGGACGGTAACACGTACTCCGAGCGCGGTATCAAGGCGTACGAAGACTGGCTGGTCCTCTGGGAGATCACTGACATCACTGCGGTGTCGGAGATCACCTTCCAGGGGAACAACACTGGCGTGCAAGGCACGACCATGGTTCAGCAGCCGGGAGTTGGAGGAGACAACAAGTCGGGTTACGACATCACCTACACGGACGCATCCGGCGCAGTCGCTGCTCAACACAGCGCGCTCGACCGATGCACCCAGGTCACCACGGGAGTTCCAATTCCCAACGTGCCCGTAGGACCGACCGACAACCCGCCGCCGGTTACGCCTCCGGTTACCCCGCCCGTGACGCCGCCTGTCACCCCGCCGGTTACGCCTCCGCTGGACGTCAAGCTCCCCGAAACGGGATCTGGCCCCTCAGGAAACGCACCCGACGGTCAAGGACTGAACGACGACCCCACGGAAGGTGAGTACATCGCCCCCGAGGACATGGAACAGCCCGGCGAGACACCCCGTGTCAACCCGACCACGCCTGCTCCTGTCGTTCCGACACCGACAGCACCGACGCCTGCCAACCCGACACCGGCCCCTGTGCCGACGCCGGACCCGACACCGCCGCCTGCTCCGGAACCGGAAGCACCTGCCCCCGCCACACCGGAGACAGGCTGCATCGTCATCCCCAACATCGAAACATGTGGGGCTCCGACCGCAGCAGCCGCCCCGGTTGCCGCTCCTGTAGCAGCACCGACGGTTGATGCACCAGCAGAAACACCCGCCGCGGCGCCTTCAGAAATGGAAGCACCGCCTGCCGCCGCTCCGGTTGCTTCGGCACCCGTAGTTGCAGCACCTGCATCCGCTCCGGTAGTTTCGACTCCCGCACCGGCCCCTGCAGCCCCCGCTCCGGCCGCCCCTGCTCCCGCAGCACCGGCACCGGCAGCACCCATCGTCTCGACGCCGGCTCCCACGCCGACTCGTGACCCCGAAGTAGCACCTGCTCCCGAAGTTGAGGCAACCCCGCCCGACGTCGTCGTGAAGTAGTTACAAATGAGTGGGTGCACAATCAGCCGCAAGGCAAGGTTGTGCACCCACTCAGTGCTCATATTAATAGCTTTCCAGAATAAGGAGTCCTACAGCAGTTATTTAGTTAACCTTAGTAGATTTATTATCTGTGAGTCCACAACTCGTGCATTGTTCTTTTCGAAGAACATGCACATTGTAACGATCTGATTTGTGCGTATTTAACAAACTGGCAACAATGTTAATTTGACACCTAATGTTCAATAAATTATTAATTTTGATTTTATCTGCGAGATGAATCAAGAAATGGAGAAAACATGAGTAAACTAACCTCACTCATCCGCCGCGCTCCTAAACGTACAAGTGGAATTGTTGCGATGATTGCTTTAGCAGTTATCGTTCCAGTTGCAGCACTTGCCTGGGGCCCATCACGAGAAACTTTTACAATTGAAAAACCTTCGGACCACGTAGCGTTTAACTCAATTACAAACAACCCAACTATTGGCGACGAACGTAACTTTGTGGGTATCCGCGAAACTACTGCTGCTAACACTTGGTACGACAACATGACCGTACAAAAAGGCAAAGAATACACTGTCCGTATGTACGTTCACAACAACGCTGCTGCAAACCTAAACCTTGTAGCGCAAAACGTAACTGCTAAATTTAACCTTCCTACTACTACTGGTAAGTCAGTACAAGTAAACGGTTTCTTGAACGCAAGCAACGTTGGTGCAGACACTAAAGGTAACAAAGGTGCATATGCAGAAGTATATGACCACGCTACTTTTAACAGCACAACAAACTTCAACCTTGCGTACGTAAGCGGAAGCCTTAAGTACGAAAACAACGCCTTTGGCGCTGCTGGTACACCACTTTCTGAAAGTATTTTCACAAGTACTGGTGCAAAGCTTGGTTACGACAAACTAGATGGTAAAATCCCTGGTTGTTTCCAATACGACGGTTACGTAACTTTCAAAGTTAAACCACAATTTGAAGAAACAACTAACTTCTCACTCACTAAAATGGTGAGCAAGCACGGTGAAGCAAAGTGGAGCGAAAGCTACGCTGCGCAACCTGGTGAAGTTGTAGACTTTATTCTTGCTTACAAGAATACTGGCGAAGTACAACACAACGACGTTACTTTCCGTGACACATTGCCAACTGGCCTAAGTGCAGTTGCAAACTCAAACACTTGGAGTAACGCTTCAAAGCAAAACATTCCTGTTACAACAAGCAACCTTACAAATGGTACCGGCATCAACGTTGGTTCATACGCTAAGGGTGCAAACGCTTACACAGTATTCAGCGCTAAAGTTGCTGCAAAAGAACAACTTAAGTGTGGTGTTAATACATTCGTTAACAAAGGTAAAGTAAACACTGGCGGCTACGCTGTTGAAGATACTGCAACTGTTACTGTTAACAAAGACTGTACACCTCCACCAGTTAAAAAGATTACTGTTTGTGAATTAGCTACTAAGAAAATCGTTACTATTAACGAATCTGACTTCGACGCTAAGAAATATTCAAAGAACCTTGATGACTGTAAGACTGTTCCTCCTGTAAAGATCACTGTATGTGAACTTGCTACTAAGAAGATTGTTACTATCGACGAAAAAGACTTCAATACTACTAAGTATTCAAAGAACCTCGACGACTGTAAGACTGTTCCACCAGTAAAGATTGTTGTTTGTGAATTAGCTACTAAGCAAATCATCACTATTGATGAAAAGAACTTCGACGCTAAAAAGCACTCAAAAGATCTTAACGACTGTAAGACAGTTCCACCAGTTAAAATCGTAGTTTGTGAACTTGCTACTAAGAAGATCGTTACTATCGACGAAAAAGACTTTGATGCTAAAAAGCACTCAAAGAACTTGGACGACTGTAAGACTCCTGAAAAAATCATTGTTTGTGAATTAGCTACTAAGAAGATTGTTACTATTAACGAATCTGACTTTGACGCTAAAAAGCACTCAAAGAACCTTGATGACTGTAAAACAGTTCCACCAGTTAAAATTACTGTTTGTGAACTTGCAACAAAGAAAATCATCACTATTGATGAAAAGAACTTTGACGCAACTAAGCACTCAAAAGATTTAAACGACTGTAAGACTGTTCCACCAGTACAAATCACTGTTTGTGAAATTGCTACTAAGAAAATCGTTACTATCAACAAATCTGACTTTAACGAAACTCAGTACACTACTGACCTCACTAAATGTGAAGAAACTCCTGTGACACCACCTGAGCTTCCTCACACTGGTGCTGGTGAAAACATTGTTGCCATCCTAGGACTTGGTTCACTTGTTGCCGGTGTAGCTTACTACATCGCCAGCCGTCGTGCCCTTGGCCTCTAGAGTCTGACCGCTCAACTTACTGAAGCGATTCAGAACATCCAAAACCCCGCCCCTTAAAAGGCGGGGTTTTTGGTATACAATTTTATTGCTACAATAGGGCTATGCCGAATAAACAAAAGAAGAAGCGCAACAAGCCCTACCGTGGTGTTGATGCCGCAATTGACCGTCCTATCCTTACTCGAATCTCAGCGGTTCACCGCAACCCTGTTAACCAATGGTGGTTTGACCACAAACGTATCGCTAAGCCAATTTTGATTGCCGCATTAGTGATTGCCGTTATTGTCGTATTGATAGTGCAACTTATTAGTCTCACTACTAACTAGTTTTAGCTTACTTAGGAAGCGGAAGCCTAAACCCAAAGGAGCTTCCCTTACCTTCTTTTGATTCAAAGATGATTTCACCATCGTGGTCGTCAATCACTTTCTTAGCCAAGAATAACCCGACGCCGGTACCATCTGGTCGAGCGCGACGTGCATTCGTAGCGCGAAAGAACTTATTAAACAAATGTGCTTGCTCGGCTTCAGGTACGCCGATACCGTTATCTTTCACGATAAATTCTATGTACTTGCCAACCTTCTTGAGCGTAATAGTAATTTTGCCATTATCTTTCGAGTAGTACAGTGCGTTGTCTGCAAAGTTCATAACCACCTGTTCGATTTTATTTTCATCAAGGTCGAACAACGGAATATCTTTTGGTTTCTTATACTCAAACTTCATACCGCGTGTCATTGCGTTTGGTGTCAAACTATCAATTTCGCGTTGTACAAGCAATGCTAAATTCACTGGGTGCTTCTCAATAACAAACTTACCTGTTTGTAGCCGTGACACGTTCAAAAAATCGCTAATTAAACGCACCATTCGCTCACTACTCATAAAGGCTTCGTTTAAGACTTTCGTCTGCTCGGGGGTAATTTTACCGATATCCCCTTCAATCATCATGCTAAGGTACCCTTTAATACTCGTCAGCGGCGTCCTAAGCTGGTGGCTGGCCATACTAATGAAATCATCCTTCGCCTCATCAAGTTTTTGTAACTGGGCGTTAGAACGACGCAGCTCTTTCGTTGCAGCATCAACACGTTGCTCAAGATGGCCATTGAGTTCTTTAATCTGTTCGACAGTAAGGGCGTTTTGAATGGCAATAACTAATTCATCTGCGAGCGACCATACAACACGAATATCACGAGGGTTATAATGACTGCGTTTGTGCTCACCTAAGAATAGGTAACCCATTTTAATCCCCTGTCGCTGCAACGGAAGAATCATGGCAATACGGTGGCTGACCATCATTTTTCGCAGCAGCTCATCTTCTTCGTTCAGCAGAGCCAACACTTTAGGTTCCGTAACTGAATTACCAAGCTGTTCATCCAACCACCGAACATCCTTATATGAAATACGGCTATATTTTCCAGTGCCAATCTGCTCACTACGGTCTTCACCTGTGTACACAACAAAAGAAGCGTCTGTTGATTTCATCGTATACGCAATCTTCTCAACAGCCTTTCCTAATAGGCCATGTAGGTCATTCGTACTTGTGAGCGCACGGCTAATTTGCGTAAAGAAATCATCAACATTGTAATTGTCTTGATAAAATACACGGTTCGTTAGCTTGTCAAAGAATCGTTTAATTGGCTGAAAAACAAAAGCGAGTGCCAAAGTAAGAATGACATTAATAGTAATTTGGCTTGGCGTTGACGATTGATCGAGTACTGTATTAAACACGAGGAAAATAACGACGAGGTACAAACTAGCGAGCGTGATGAGCGACAGTAAGTATGTAACAGTACGAACGACTGCTAATCGCACATCGAACAAACGGTGTTTTGCGATTGCGTAAAATACGACCGCCACAATAATAAACGTAAATAATGGACCAAGCCCGATATATTGGTAATACCCTAGCCCAGGAAGAATAAGATTAAAGAACCCTGCCCCGATAAGTGAAAATGTAAACCAAATCGCTAGTAGTCGATAACGCTGCGTTTGCTTTTTCAGGAGCGCCTTACGCCAAAGCAGCACCATGCCTAGGCCGGTGTAACTAATAAACATAAAGGCAAACAATGCGTAGGTATTTGAAACGAGTTCAACAGTATGGTTTGCGATTGAAATATCGGAAATAAATATGCCTGGTTGCAAAATAATATATGACATTACAATCCAAGGAACCAATAAAACTAAAGCAACAATTTTAGACACTATCGCCGATGTGTAGGAAATACAGAAAATAAGGAGCGCGTACGCAATCAACAGTGCTGCAATGTAATAAACGTATACAGCAGATATAGCAATTTGACTATCGGTAGTCAGCCCAAAAAGCCCAACACCAATCGCCCAAATACTTACACTTGATCCAAATAGTACAAATGACCATTTATTTGTACGGGCATTGTCGCGACTCGTTGAAACCACGAGGCTTAGTACAAGTGAAATAAGGCCCGCAATAATAGTAAAGATACTAAGAATCACAACTTTTTAATTTCCATTACAACGTATACTCCATCTTCGGCGTGTGTCATTGTTACCTGACTTGTGTCGATACCAGCTTGCTGAACGATATCAAGCAAATCAGTATCGCTCCGCAAATAGAGCCCTGGCCACCCAACGGCACGTTCATTAAATTCGCGCTGTGGACGAGATGGCAACATGTTGGAAACAATCAATGAACCGCCCGGTTTCACTTTTTTGAATAACGTATGCGCAAAACGAACAGCGTCGTGAGGTTTTAAGTATTCCCACAACCCTAATGCGTCGACAATATCAGCCGATTCATCCTTTTCACCAAACGCACGGAGGTAGTTTTGGCCGCGCGGTTCAACATTCCCCGTTTGAGGATTTTCCCACTTTGGACCATAATCGAATGTTGAATATTTAAAATCTTTTTCTTCAATTAATTTTTGTGCAAACATCAGTGCTTCTGGGTCGAAATCAAAGAATTTCCAATTAACTGCTCGGCCTTTGCCTTCAAGTGCTTGTGTTGCTTGAATATTAGGAATAGCTGCGCCAGAACCAAGGCTTAAAATATTTACATCAGGTACATTTGCCTCTTCGGCGTACTCCACAAGCCGCTGGCTATAAATGCGCGCTCGGCTACGCAGGCCGATCGCATCAGACATATTCGTATAAAGCTCGAGCGACCTATCGTCAGGTTGACCACCCGGAAGCCATTGCCCACCCTTATCAAGTCGTTGCATCGGCTCAAGGGCGATGGCAGTTGGAAATTTAGCAGCCCAATCAAGCAATTGAGTTGGCCGACCGTCGACGCCAAAATATAACCACTGTGCAGCCATATTATCTGGTGAGATGTGCACCTTGCCGTCTTCAATGACAGTCTTGCCCCAGTGCGGATTACTACGCAGCATTTGTTCGAGTTGGTTTCCTTGTTCGTTATACCAATTTCGAAGATCCGGGTCGATATCAGTCTCGTCCCCTACTTTGACGTGACGAAGTGTATACTCGTGGCCTTTACGGTCGCGAGTGAATTCTGACTTCAATACTTGTACGTCGCCGACGCCCAAAGGCGAAGATTCTGGACTTTTCAGCTGTTCATCGACTACTGTCATTTGCTGGTTTGTTTCCATCTTTAGTTACTACTTGCTATTATAGTACATAACCATGACCAAAATTGCCATTATCGAAGACGACCCAGTTATTAGCCAAATGTATCGCATGAAATTTGAAGCTGACGGCTTTGATGTGCAGCTCGCCAATAATGGCGTGCACGGCGTTGCTTTAGTTGAAGAATATATGCCTGACATCATTCTTATGGACCTTCAAATGCCTGAAATGACTGGCGATGAAGCACTCACCCTTATTCGCAAAAGCGCCTGGGGCAAAGACATCCCTGTTATTATTCTGACAAACCTCGGTGAAGAAGAAGCCCCAAAGACCATCCGCGGCCTTGGCATTCATAGTTACATCGTAAAAGCAGAACTTACCCCTCGGCAAGTTGTGCAACGCGTCAAAGACGCTCTTGAAAAAACTGCCTAGTTTCGAACAACTGTAGCGTTTGCTGCTTGAATAACATTATCAAACAGGGCTGCAATAGTAAGCGGACCAACACCACCACGAACTGGTGTGATTGTTAAGTCGTTACGTTCGCGAACATCTTCGGCAATATCACCAACTAATACACCGTTTTCAGAAGCGGTACCAGCATCAACAACAACCTTACCTGGTGAAATCATTTGTGAGGTTACAAGCCCTGGAACACCGGTTGCAGAAACAATAATATCGGCTTTTCGAAGTTCAGACTGTAAATCAACCGTTGTGTCGTCATAAGTAACGACATTTAGCCCAGCTTTGTTCCATAAATCAGCTAAAGGTGCACCCACGAGGCGGCCTTGACCGACAATTGCGATAACGCGGTCTTTTAGGGTCACATTGTAACCGGCCACTAACCAATCAATGGCTGTTGCAGTTGCTGAAATATACGTGCCGCTCGTACCAAGCCCGTCAACGTCCTTCTCTGGTGCGATTAGGTCTACAATCTCATCTGTTTCAGATGGGTCAGCTAAAGGAAGCTGCACAATAATACCGTGAATTGTCGGCTCATTATTAAGTTCTGCGAGCGTTTCACGAATAGCAGCCTGCTTTACGCGTCGAACCTCTACCTCAATAGTGATGTCGTCGCCGTAGACCTGCTTTAGGCGTACAAACGTATCAATAACAGTATCGTCGCTGGCAATCACAATAGCGAGCTTAGGAATGGTCTTCCAAGACTGGCGTAAGTTACGCACTTGCTTTAGTTGACGCTCTTTTACGTAATCGGCTAATTCGCGTCCATCAAGAATTCTCATATACTCTAAGCCTAACAGATGAAGGGCAACATTAAAACCTCTACAGGAATGGGTGCTATAAACGAAAAAATACCGTTCAGCCGAACGGTATTTTATCTTGGAGGGTCGAAGCCATAAGGACTTGAACCTGTTCTGTCTTGGAGGGTCGTTGTCTTGAGGACTTAAACCCGTTCTGTCAAATATATTTCTTGGAGGGTCAGGTGGGACTTGAACCCACGACATTCTGCTTAAGAGGCAGACGCTCTAACCAGCTGAGCTACTGACCCATATTTACAATAATATGTAACTTGGTAGATTATACCTTTTTGACCACCGTTTGGCAAGGAGTACAATAGACGATATGAGTATAGTTAATAAAGATTTCGTAGGCAAAGGTGGCGATACTTCTCGCCGATTACCCCCGGGCCAAACACAAGTTAACAGCTGGCCAGTATTATCATATGAACCGACCCCACATATTGATACCGAAAAATGGTCACTCACAATTGATGGCGAAGTGAACTCACCTATTACCATTGATTGGGAGACATTTAATAACTTATCGAAAACACAACTTAAAACCGACATTCACTGTGTGACCCGTTGGAGTAAATTCGACATGCCCTGGGAAGGCGTATCAATTGAAGACCTCATCAGCCTTGCTGGTGGCTTAAAACCAAACGCGAACTTCTTACTTGCGAAAAGCTTTGGTGGCTACACGACCAACTTACCTATTTGGGATGTTCTTGGCAGCCGGGCAATGATTGCTACACATGCCGATGGCGAACCACTGACAGATGAGCACGGTGGTCCAGCCCGATTATTCGTTCCGCACCTATACTTTTGGAAAAGTGCTAAATGGATTGCGCAACTTACCTTCTCTAAAACTGACAAAAGCGGCTTCTGGGAAGTAAATGGGTACCACAACTACGGTGACCCTTGGAAAGAAGAGCGTTACAGTGACGAATATTAGCAATAATGACTGGCAAGAAGCAGTTGTTGAACGAATTATCGAAGAAACGCCGAACGTTAAAACCTATTCTTTTATGTTGCCAGAACCTGCGCACCACGTTGCCGGGCAACATTACGAATTGCAACTTACTGCCGCCAATGGCTATCAGGCAGCTCGCCCCTACTCTGCTTCTTCAACAGCAGATGATATGCCGCTTTTAAACTTAACTATTCAGCATGTGCCAGATGGTGAAGTGACGACCTATCTTGCTAACAACTTAGAAGTTGGCGACTCTGTTGAAATTCGTGGGCCATTCGGAAAGTTTTTCACCTGGACCGAAGAAGACACGCAACCAATTCTACTTATTGCCGGCGGTTCTGGGGTTGTACCGATGCATTCAATACTCGCCTCCCATAAAGCTGCAAACGCGAAATCTGAAATGCAGTTATTTTATAGCGCTCGAACTTTCAAAGACATTATATTTAAAGATGATTTTTTAAATATGTCGAACGTAACAATTACTCTTACACAAAACGACTCAGATGATTGGACCGGTGTAACTGGGCGAATTAATAGCGCGCTCTTCGCCAAGACATTGAAGAAGTTTTCAAAGACACCGCTGTGTTATGTATGCGGGATGAATGGGTTCGTAAGTGCAACAACAGATATATTACAGGAGCTTGGGATACCGGTTGAGAATATAAAGACCGAACGATTTGGATAAAATAAAATAGGCCCTCGTAGGGGCCTATTTTTATTATTTAAGTTAACTAACTTTCAATAACTGATTTTGTTCGGTCATCTGCAGTAGATGTAACGAGTGCATACCCAGCAACCATAAGACCAACAACAAGGTGTGGAACCCATTGGCTTGGTTGGTCACCGTCCATGAAGCCAAAGAGCCATGGTGATACAGCAAGGAATAAACCTGTCACAACGTCAAGGATGATGTGTACGCGCATAGGCACAAGCTTTAGCGGACTGTATGGGCTAGTAGTTATAAGTTCATTAAGAATAATGAAAATACCTACAACGATTGGCACAGTCATTGCTGCAGTGTTATCGTCGAATCCGAAGATTTTTGGAGCGAATAATAAAATGACTCCTACTATCAAACCGATAATCGTATGAACTTTAGTTGATATGAGTTTCATAGTAACCTCCTATGATTTAAATTGTATTTACCTTTGATAATTTAGTACTTTGGTTTCTTTATTACTGTAAAATTTCTTACATTTTTTCAAATAATAATCACTACAATGAACCTAAGACAATAAATAGTTTAAAGGAGCATTATTATGCAAGAAGATCCAATTAAAGTTCAAACTACCGAAACAACCGTTGAGCCAGTCCGTCCTGTTGAAAAAGACAACCAGAACTATGCAATCTCGAAAACAGTACAGGTTATTCAATACATTGCTGGGCTACTGCTTGTATTACTCGCCATTCGTTTCGTACTTGCACTACTCGGCGCAAACCTTGCGAACCAATTTGCGAACTTCATCTACGTTGTCACCGACCCTATGGTTGCGCCATTTAGGGGGTTACTACAGGTAAGCCAGTTCCAAGCGGGTGTTTCTCGTTTTGAAATCGAAACACTACTGACAATGGTAATTTACGCGCTTGTTACTTGGGGTATTACACGATTGATTCTACTCGCACGTAAATAATATCTGGCTAGAAACAAAAAATAAGACCTCCTAGGAGGTCTTATTTATAATGTTGGTACACCCGGACGGATTCGAACCGCCGACCCTCTGTTCCGAAGACAGATGCTCTAATCCACTGAGCTACGGGTGCAAATTTGGTACCAAGTACAGGGGTCATTGTAGCATAATATTCTCATTAAAGCTATAATTTATAGTAGTTATGGATATACACACGAACATTCCACTGAAAAACCTTACCACTATGCACCTTGGTGGGCCTACTCGCTTTTTTGCAGAAATCCATTCTCCTGAAGAACTTCGCGAGGTGTATCAAAATGCAGCCGCTAAGCAAGTTCCTATTTTTGTTCTCGGTGGCGGCAGCAATGTTATTGCACACGACGAAGGCTATCAAGGCCTGATACTTCGTATGCGCATTCCTGGTTTCGAAATCGTCAAAGACGAACTGAACACAATGACCATTAAAATTGGTGCCGGTGAAAACTGGGACTTGGCCGTTGCACGGACCGTTCAAATGAACCTGACAGGTATTGAAACAATGTCAGCAATCCCAGGTACTGCTGGTGCTGCACCAGTACAAAACATCGGTGCATACGGGCAGGAAATCTCTGAAACACTTGTTTCACTTGAAGCATACGACACATCAAACAATACGTTTGTAACGCTTCAAAATAGCGAATGCGGCTTCAGCTATCGTCACAGTATTTTCCGTGGTAGCGAACAAGGCCGTTATATTATTACCAGCATAACTCTCGAACTTTCTAAAAACCAACCTGCTGCACCTTTTTACGATTCTCTTCAAGCCTATATTGACGAACACTCGATTCAACTCATCACTCATCAATCTATTCGCGATGCCGTCATCGACATTCGAAAAGACAAGCTCCCCGACCCTGCCGTACGACCAAGCGCCGGCTCATTCTTTAAAAACAGCCTTATTGAGCAGTGGCAATTGACCGATATTCAAAAAAACTTCCCAGACATTAAAACCTACGACATGGGTAATGGTAAATTCAAAGTCTCTACTGGATGGCTTATTGAAAAGTGTGGTTTTAAAGGGCAACTTCTTCATGGAATGCGCGTAAACGAGAAAAACTGCCTCGTTCTTATTAACGAATCAGCTACAGGTTATGCCGACCTTGCTGAAGCTCGTGATGAAATTGCTGACAAAGTCCGTGACACCTTCCAAATTCAAATCGAACAAGAACCATTAGAAACCCCTCTCGCTTAAAACCTTGCGGATTCAGTTCAAACCTCTTATGCTTAAGGTATGAACCAGCGCGGATTTACTCTCGTAGAAATTCTTGTCACAATAGCCATTATGGTTATCTTATTAACCTTGGCAGTCGTCAATATCAGCTCAACACAAGTTAGCCAGCGTGATTCTGAACGAGCCGCTGAAGTTGCCGCAATTGCCAACAATTTAGAAACTTTTTATAAAACAGGTGTTAACAGCTCGACAACATTAGGCCGCTACCCATCTACCGCGCTCCTTGCTAACGGCGCGACATCAATTAAAGCCTTCTTCCCGTACATCGATATGGAAACCGTCACCGCTCCAGATGCAGCGAGCGTTGCAGCATCTTTTAGACCTGCTACAAACGACATCGAAAGCGCAGCCGGCGTGAATCCACAACCTACCGTTACTCAATACGTATATCAGCCTATTCAAAACGATGGCTCGCTATGTACAGCCGAAACCCAAGACTGTCGCAGATTCGCTCTTTTCTACCGAACAGAAGCAACTGATACTGTCGTAAAAGTCGCCAGTAAACACCAGTAGATTTGTATACAAAATGCTTGCGCTTAATTGGCTGGCGTAGTAAAGTTATGGCAGAATAATTCGTATTTAAGTAATTAGGGGGCAGCTCATCATGAGTCTCAAGAACATCAAATCTAACACACAAGACCAAAAAGGTTTCACTATCGTTGAACTTTTG
>Ga0247808_10000321_pt1 | contig 24392 bp, 26 predicted proteins | sample UWRJL089202R1_FD_179914 | JGI IMG/M metagenome (GOLD analysis project Ga0247808, IMG submission 179914) | Plant litter microbial communities from Arlington Agricultural Research Station in Wisconsin, United States - UWRJ-L089-202R-1 | ecosystem: Environmental > Terrestrial > Plant litter >... | reverse complement strand
TCTTATTTCATCATGTTGGTACACCTGGACGGATTCGAACCGCCGACCCTCTGTTCCGAAGACAGATGCTCTAATCCGCTGAGCTACAGGTGCGTATTTATACAAAGTACAGGGGTCATTGTAGCATAAAAGTTATGGATTGGCTATAATAAATGTTCAATGGAAGTACATACAAACATACCCCTCAAAAACTTTACAACAATGAAACTGGGCGGACCGGCTCGATTCTTCGTGGAAATACACACAGTCGATGAACTTATTGCCGTTCACCGCAATGCGACAGCAAAGAAACTACCAGTGTTTATTCTTGGTGGTGGCAGTAATGTCATCGCTAAAGACGAGGGCTTTGCAGGACTTGTCATTCACAACCGCATACCTGGATTTGAGGTTCTCACTGACGACATCAACACCACAACAATTAAAATTGGCGCTGGCGAAAACTGGGACAGCGTCGTCAAACGAACTGTTGATATGCGCTTGACTGGTATTGAAGCGATGTCGATGATCCCCGGAACATCAGGCGCCGCGCCTGTCCAGAATGTTGGCGCATACGGTCAAGAAATCTCCGAAACACTTGTTTCACTCGAAGCCTATGACTCTCAGACCGACAGTATCGTCACACTTACTAATGAACAATGCGGCTTTTCCTATCGCAACAGTATCTTCCGCGACAGTCAAAAAGGTCGCTATGTCATTACGAGCATCACCCTCGAACTATCAAAAAGCCTTCCTCAACCGCCATTCTATGACGCACTACAAACCTATTTTGACGAACATAGTATTACCTTCTTCACGCAACAGACAATTCGCGAAACTGTAATGGCAATCCGGACCGATAAACTCCCCGATCCAACAATCACACCAAATACTGGCTCATTCTTTAAGAACGCAATCGTCGAAGAATGGCAATTAAACGAACTAAAGCAAACTTACCCTGACATCAAAGCTTTTGAGATGGGTGGCGGCATGTTTAAGATTCCTACGGGATGGCTTATCGAACAAACAGGCCTGAAAGGTCAAGTGATCCATGGCATGCGCGTCCATGACAAAAACGCACTTGTCCTTATTAATGAGTCGGCAACAAACTACAACGATCTTGCACAAGCACGAGATCAAATTATCGGCGCAGTTCGTGACAAATTCCGCATCCAAATAGAACAAGAGCCTCTCGAGATCTAAGCTGCTTGCGAATTGTTGCCAAACCTCTTATGCTATAGACATGAAACAGCGTGGGTTTACAGTAGTCGAACTTATAATCACGGTCACAATCATGGGTATTCTCCTGATTTTGACTGTCGTTAATGTCAGTTCGTCACAAATGCGAGCCCGCGACGACGAGCGAAGCACTGATGTGCAATCAATTGCGCTCAATCTTGAATCATATTTCTCAGCCCAACAAACTGACAACTTAATGAGTGGCGGCAGCTACGTAGGATCAGACTATTTGACCGACACTACTTTCGTTGGCGGAACACTGCCAGATATTGATCCAAAGGTCTTACGGGCACCTGGTGTCGATATATCCGCACCGCAAAGTTTTATAGCCGCAACTAACGCCGTTCAGACGAAGAGTGGCGTATTACCTCAACCGACAAAAAATACATATGTCTATCAGCCGTTAACGACTACTAATACACTGTGCACCGACCCATTCATTGACGGTGCGTGTCGTAAATTCAATATTTATTATTACCTTGAAAGCGACAATCAGGTATACATGATAACGAGTAAGAACCAGTAATGAATCGACGAAGGCACCAATCGGGATTTACCGCAGTTGAACTGCTTATTACGCTGTTCGTAGCAGCTGCCTTCTTGATTGCTTCGTATCAGTTATTTAACGTTGTCATCAAGGACGGTGGAAACGCCCGTTCCGAATCTCGCGCAAGTAATGTCGCCTACGATTACATGCGTCGTTACACTAACGCAGCGACAGTACCCTGCAATCCTTCAACCCCCCTCAACAATAGTCCCGTCAATATTGCCGGTCTTACTAATGTAAAGATTTCAGTGGCAATTACCTGTCTCACCGACACTGTCGACTCTGTTTCTAAAGTCGACGTTACGATAGCTTACAATTCACCCCAACAAACTGTAAAGTACAGCACATACGTGACTGGATCCGCAGTGCCATCAACAGACATCACCGATGGACTCTTGAATTGGTGGAAGTTTAACGGCAACGCTAATACATCCGTCGGGACAGCTAACGGAACCGTTACCAATGCAGTACCGGCGCCAGGGCAAGATGAACTAGAGAACACAGGATACGCGTTCAATGGATCGAATACGAAAATTAATTTTCCTCTCACCGATCTTCCGTCTTCAATGAACGAGATAACAATTTCCGTGTGGCTAAAACCTTCTATCGCCAACGACACAACTGTTTTTACGGCGATTCCGGACGAAACATCAAATCGCCTCAACCTTCACCTACCCTACGTAAGTAATGCTGTGTACTGGGACTTTGGGAATATTTCAACAACAGGACGTGTGACCGGCACCGTCTTCCAAACAAGTTGGCTGAACAACTGGGCGCTATACACAATGACGTCGGGTGCATCAACAGGACAAAAAGTATATCGTAATGGCTCGCTGATACTCACCAGTCCGACCGCGTCGTCATTCTCTAAAAATACAAAAACACTTGATGTCGGATATTACCTAGCAGGAAATAAATACTGGACGGGTTCTATGGATGATTTCAGAATTTACGATCGTGTACTGACTCAACAAGAAATTTTCTCACTCTACAATGCAGGGGCGAAATAAAATGAAGGCATTTACTGTGCGTAAACGGAACACAAAGCAGCAAGGCTTTACGCTGATTGAGATGCTCGTCATCGCTCCTATCGTCATCCTCGCGATCGGTGCATTCGTGACAGTGATTATCAGTATGACCGGTGAAGTGCTCTCATCACGTGGCGCCAACACACTTGCCTACAGCATCCAAGACGCAGTCACTCGCATTGAACAGGATGTAAAGCAAAGTACAAGTTTCCTCGCGACTAATAATGTCACCCTTACCGCCAGTCAGGCTCAGGGATACAACAATGATGACACCAACTTCACAAACATCGATGGAACAAGCGGAGCGAGCCTTATCCTTAGCTCGGTTGTCACAACTGGCAACCCAACGAGTCCAACTGCAGGGATTGTCTATCTTTCAAACCAACCAAATGCTTGCGCAAGCGCTGACGTAAAAAACAATAAGCCGATGGTGATGAACATCGTCTACTTCACAAAGACAGATGCAAGTGGTATTTCGAGTCTGTGGCGACGAACAATCATGCCGTCTAACTACCTCACCGCAGGTTGTTCGGCCCCATGGCAGCGCCCTAGCTGTTTCCCGGATTACATGGATGCCACTCCTTCTCCGACACTCTGTAAAACCAAAGACGTACAGCTCGTGAAAGGCGTTGCACCGAGCGGATTTAATCTGGAGTACTTTGGTGCTGCCGATGCAACAACCGCTAATACTACAGCATCAACAAGTACGGACCTCGAGGCTCGAGGCGCAGCACTTCTGACAACCCCAACAGTAAGTGTCTCGATTACCGCCAGTCAGTCAGTCGGTGGTCGCACCGTCGAACGATCAGCAACACTACGCGCAACTCGACTCGAAATAAACGCGACAGCAATAGCCAACGTACCAGTTCAGTCAGCGATAAGTAGTCCACCAAGTGGACTTACAGTGACAGGATCGACGGCAAACCAAGTCACCTTAGCGTGGACCGCACCAAGCGGAACGCCAACAAGCTATACCCTTCAACATTCACAGAGAAGTGATTTCTCAAGCCCAACTACGATCAGTGGATTAACAACAACGAGCAGAACCGTCACAGGTCTTACCTCGGCAAAGAACTATTTCTTTAGAGTACTAGCAACAAATTCATTCGGAACTACCAGTTATTCGAGTGGCGTTATGGGCGGAACAACGGGAACCAACAACTGGGCAAATTACACACGCGTCACGGGTGTTGGTGACTGGAATCGTGACGGCAAGAACGATATTATGGGCTACAAAGCAAATGGCGATATCGAGCTCCACCTAGGTAATGGTGACGGTACGTTTGACGGTATTATCTCAATGGGAAATATCGGCACAACGATGCGTAACTTCTTGGGTCCAGGCGCGCTCCCTGGAGGCTCGGCGCCAGTATTGTTCTGGGTTAATACTAATGCCGACGCATATGTCCTAAGGTCCGATGGAAACCTCGGTGTCTCAGGCTCCCCAACCCTCAGCGCGAGTACTGCTACTCCGAACTGGGGAACAGCCGGTACATCTGTTATTGCCCTCCCCTATTTCTACTACGATGGAAGAACCGCAATTGCCATCAAAGCTAATGCACTCTCAATGTTCTCACTTCAGGCTAACGGTACCGCTGTTTATTCATCCGTATATGGTACTGGATGGGATAGTTCGTTCCCAGGTGACACAGTGTTCGGTGCAGGTCGTTATAGCCCGGACAGTGTTGGTGATATCATCGGAAACCCGTCAGGTGGAACTTTGAACTCGTACAATGGATTAGGGGACGGCACGGTTGCTAGTGGAGTTGCCGCTAGTGGCGGATGGGTAAATAACCGTTTATCAGGAGGATGGGATTATAACAGCGACGGAAGGGCAGATATCCTCCGACAAATCAGCCCTTCAGGCACTCCACTCTACTTCTATAGCAACAATGGCGCTACTGGTATAAACGCAGGGATAGTCATCAACTAGCAAACTTGCGCAAACATACTAATGCGTATATGCTTTAAATAGTAACTCACTAGGGGCATCAGTGAAGACATACTCTCAAAAAGCAATTTCATCAGGGTTCACCATCGTCGAACTTCTCGTTGTTGTCGTCATTATCGGTATCCTTGCTTCGATTGTTATCGTTTCCTACAGTGGTATTACCGCCCGCGCAAACACTTCGGCCGCTCAAACAGCCGCCCGAACAATTGCTCAAAAATCAGAGCTATACGCCATTGAAAAAAGTCGGTACCCTCTGCAACTGAGTGATCTGACATCAGAGAATGGCACCACCTACTACCTTCCTCCCAGCGGCTACACCAATTCGACACTCACCGGTGCCCCAGAAATCCCAAGTTCGGTGAAATTTCTCAAGTGTGGAACGACTCCAAATACCCAACAATCGGACATTACTCTCACGAATATTAAAGGACTCCGTATCTACTATTGGTCATACACTGATATGAATGCCAACGGCTACGCACGCGCAGGGGTAGATGTAGGGAGCGGTATCAACTGTCCCACCTCGTAGTAATCGTATAAAACGCTTGCGCTTATACACTCAGCGTAGTACATTAGTCTTAGAATAAATCACATTTTAAATAGGGGGCAACTCAATATGAGTTTCACACAAATCAAAAGTAAATCACAATCAGAACGCGGTTTCACTATCGTCGAACTCTTGATCGTGATCGTCGTTATTGGTATCTTGGCTGCCATCACTATTGTTTCTTACACAGGTATCACTGCCCGTGCTAACACCAACGCATCAAAGGGTAATGCTTCTACTTTCATCAAGAAGGCTGAACTCTACCTTAACGATGGGACGACTGGACGCTACCCTGCTGTAGACACAGAACTTACAGATGCTGCGAACTCAAGCAAGAGTTGGTACCTAACTGGTCTAACAGTAAACTACAATACTACGCTTCTTACATCAGCGAGTTCATCAAGCACCGTACGTGTGTTGAAGTGTTCAGCAGTTGGAAGCACTTCAAGTGACACTCAAGCAGAAATCACTGGAGCAAGCACAGGTGACGCTAAGCTTAGCGGACTTAAGGTTTATTCATTCGACTACGTCAATAACGCCGAAGTACCAGTTAACGTTGGTAACACAACCAACTGTCCTGCTGCTTAATCAAAGTCAGCAACATAAAAAACCGCGATCATCGATCGCGGTTTTTATTTGTATTGAACTTCCCCTACTCTGTATCAGTAGGCAACGGGAAATCAGCAACAAATACTTTCACCTCTTCGGCAAGAGATGCGAGCACGGCTTCGTCTTCACGGTTATCGATTGCTTGCTTCATCCATTCAGCAATCTTCTCCATGTGTTCTTCCTTGAGCCCACGAGTAGTCATCGCTGGTGTCCCGAGGCGGATACCACTTGGGCGGAATGGCGGCAATGGATCATCGGCCACAGAGTTGGCATTAAGGGTTAGACCGATAGCATCAAGTGCGTTTTCAGCAACTTTCCCATCAATCCCAAAGCTCTTGTGGACATCAGCCAGAATAAGGTGGTTACTCGTTCCGCCGGTCAGGAGGTTGAATCCACGCGCCTGCAGTGCATCAGCTAGTACTGCCGCGTTCTTCACCACTTGTGCAGCATATTCCTTAAATTCAGGTTGTAATGCTTCATGGAACGCAACAGCCTTGGCGGCGATCACATGCATGTGCGGACCACCTTGCATGCCAGGGAAGATTGCGCGATCAATGAGTGTTGGAATATTTTCAATTGTCTTCTCTGGTGCGCGCAGAGGATTACCGACTACACCCTTCGTGAGGATGAGTCCACCGCGTGGGCCACGCAGTGTCTTGTGAGTCGTCGTTGTCAAAACATGGAACCCATGATCAAGCGGATTCACCGCGACGCCACCGGCGATCAAACCGGCAATGTGCGCCATGTCAGCCATCAATAGCGCACCAACCTCTTTACCGATCTCAGCAAACTTATCGTAATCAAGTTCACGAGGGTAGGCACTAAAGCCGGCTAGGATAATTTTTGGTTTGTGTTCACGAGCAAGCATACGTAGGTGTTCGTAGTCGATTTCACCAGTTTCGATATCTTTCATCTTATAACGGATGAAATTATACAGTTGGGCACTACGAGTGACCGGTGCACCGTGTGTGAGGTGACCACCATGACTCAGGTCCATAGCAAGGACTGTATCGCCTGGTTCTAGCCATGCACTATAAACAGCCTCATTCGCCGGAGCACCGGAGTGAGGCTGCACATTCGCGTGATCGGCATTAAAGAGCTGTTTAGCGCGATCAATCGCCAATTGCTCTACTTGATCAGTAAACGTTTGTCCGCCGTAGTAGCGGCGCCCTGGATAGCCCTCAGCGTACTTATTCGTAAAGACACTGCCCAGTGCCGTCAATACATCTCGACTGACATAGTTTTCGCTTGGAATGAGTTCGAGTCCGTGACGCTCTCGTTCTTCTTCGCCTGCGATAAAGAGTGCGACTTGGTCATCATGCAACACTTTAGAATGAGCCTGTTGGTTTGTCATGCTTATTTTCTCCCCTTTTCCCTCATTATACCACCACTGTCGCCTCTTGACTGTATATCAGCGGTGATATATTATAGTACTTATGCAACCAAAATCGTATACGTCAAAAATTGGAACCCTTATACAAGAGACGAGACAAGCTCGTGGCATGACCCAGGCCCAACTTGCAAAGTCGCTAAACACCAGTCAAAGTGCTATAAACCGCATTGAAAAGGGTGGACAAAATATCAGCCTTGAGATGTTAGCTCGCATAAGCGACGTTTTGTCAAGTCAGATCGTCTCACTCAATCAGCCTGGCTCGATTAACTTCCGAGTTGAAGGTGGACACAAACTTTCTGGTCATATCGTGACTAACACAAGCAAGAACGCAGCCGTTGCGCTACTCTGCGCCTCACTTCTCAACCGCGGCACCACTACCCTTCGTCACGTTGCGCGTATCGAAGAGGTAAACCGTATTCTTGAAGTCCTTAATAGTATTGGCGTCAAAACTCGTTGGTTTGGCAATAATGACCTTGAGATTACTCCTCCCGCCCGCCTCAAGCTTGAAAACATGGATGTTGAAGCTGCCCGTAAGACCCGCAGTATCATCATGTTCCTTGGTCCACTTCTTCACCGTCACAAGACGTTTGATCTTCCCTATGCCGGCGGTTGTTCTCTTGGCGAACGAACTGTCGAGCCGCACCTGAGCGGACTCGAGCACTTCGGCCTACATGTCGACACAGTCACCGGTCACTACAGTGCTGTCGCCAAGCCAATCAAGCCCGAGAAAGCTATCGTTTTATCTGAACGCGGCGACACAGTCACCGAAAACATCATCATGGCAGCCGCACTTAACGACGGTGTCACTGTCATTCGTAACGCAAGCCCAAACTACATGGTGCAAGACCTCTGCTTCTACCTCGAAAAGCTTGGCATTAAGATCGATGGTATCGGAACAACGACACTCACAATCCACGGTCAACGCGACATCAACAAAAATGTTGAATACGCTCCTGCCGAAGACCCAATTGAAGTCATGAGTTTCATTGCAGCAGCTATCGTCACAAAATCTGAAATCACTATCGAGCGTGCCCCTATCGAATTCCTCGAAATTGAACTGAGCTTCCTTGAAAATATGGGATTCAAGTACGAATTATCAGATGAATACACTGCCCTCAACGGCAAAACCCGACTCGTCGATATCACGACAAAAGAAAGCACCCTCAAAGCCTCTGTCGATAAGATTCACTCAATGCCATTCCCTGGCCTAAATATCGACAACCTCCCATTCTTTGCAGTCATCGCCGCTGTCGCCAAGGGTCGTACCTTGATTCACGACTGGGTGTACGAGAACCGTGCAATTTATCTTACTGAACTTTCAAAGCTAAACGCCAATGTGCAGCTTATTGATCCGCACCGTATCTACATCGAAGGACCAACAAAGTGGAAGGCTGCCGAGATCATCACGCCACCGGCGCTTCGACCTGCAGTCGTCATCCTCCTTGGGATGCTCGCAGCACCCGGCGTTTCAACACTCCGTAACATCTATTCGATTAGTCGTGGCTACGAAGATCTTGCTGAGCGGCTTAATACGCTCGGAGCACGCATCACGGTTATCCGCGATATCACCGAGTAATCCTCGCTACTTACTAGTTTGCAGTAACAATTTTTGCTTGAATTTCATCAAGTCGTGCGTCGTCCATCTTTGGACCTTCGTGAGTGGTGATAAATCCGCGATATTCTTCGCTGAATTCTGTTTCTTTACTCCAGACATCTGTCTCACCGGCAAGTGAGCCATACAGAGGGATAAGTTTTGCGTGCACGTGCGCAACGCCCGTACCTTCAAAGACAAGAGCTACTCGTTTTACATCGAGAGCTTTTTCGAGTAATTTAGCAACTGTTTTTGTCGCATCCATAAGTGCGTGGTACTCATCATCACTCAGTGAAAAAACATTATCACCAGGATTTACTTTTGGAATAACAACTGTAAAACCGGGAGTATTAGGAAAAGGGGTTAAGAATGCTATATGCGTATCGCTCTCCCATACGATGCGACTTGGTATTTCACCGCTTATAATCTTATCAAAAATAGTTTCTGTCATACCTCTAGTGTAGCAGACTACCTATTATAGAATATTTATACTATTTGCTATTGTAATAGTGTGCGACATACAGTATATTATTTCTCATGACAGATATGGAAGAACTATTTCAAAACCAAGTACTCGAGCTTCGTCGCGGGAGTATCGTACTTGCTATTGTAAGTATCCTTCGCAAACAAAAACATTATGGTTATTCACTCCTTAAAGAACTCGAACAATACTCACTTCCTGTTGACGGAAGTACGCTCTACCCGTTATTACGGCGTCTTGAAAAACAAGGCTCGTTGTCGAGTGAGTGGGACACTGCGGACAATCGGCCACGCAAATATTACGCACTCACAGCAGACGGCGAAAGGCTCTACGCAAGCCTCCTCACCGAATGGCAAGAGATGAATGAGAAAATTAATGTAATCATAAAGGACGACACATGGAACTAATTGAACGCTACATATACGCAGTAACCCGCCACCTCCCGCTTAATCAGCGACAAGATGTTGCCGATGAACTACGAGGAACGATCGAAGACACGCTTGACGAGAAGGGGACCCGTTTAAAAAAGAATATAGAATCAATTCTACTAGAGCTTGGTGATCCTGATACGCTCGCTGAAAAATATATTGGGGTTAAGCACTACATCATCGGTCCAACATTCTACTCGGCATACATTCGTATAATGAAATATGCTTTCGCGATCGGACTTCCGACAACATTTATCGTCAATCTAATTATTGGACTCACCGATACCACTCCAACGCTTATTTCGCTGCTCCTTACGGCATTCGGAAATACTGCCGCTGCCGCAATTCAAATCGTCTTCTGGATATCACTTACGTTCTTTATACTCGAACGTAGCGGCATTGATGCAAAGGAATTGGCAGACAAAAAAGGTTTATGGAATCCTTCGATGCTCCCACAACTTCCTGTACAACGACAAATTCCGCTAAGTGAGGTGATTACTGACTTTTTCACTTACGCGTTTATCATTGCGCTCCCCTTCCTTGCTCAGTCATTCTTCGCATTGCGCACGGGCACACAAAATATTCCCATTTTCAACCCGGAGATCTGGGCGGTTGGGACGGGAATTACTATCGGATTTGGTATTATTGGATGCCTCATTGCACTTATAAAATTATCCAAGCACGCTTGGAATAAGCCTCTTGCCATTTTTAACCTCTTGTTCGCCGTATCATTCAGCATATTCCTCGTGGCGTCGTACCTTAGCATCACCATAGCTAACCCAGAACTATTAACGTACATTCAGCAGCATTCAGCCAATTCGGACCTTGGAGAGATCATAGCATGGACACAATGGATTGTTGGTGCGAGTATTGCCGCTACCGTGACGATCTGGATCTTTGAAGCAACCAAGCCTGTTATCGCAGTTTTTCGCAAAAAGAATAAAGACTAGAAGGTAGCTACGCGAGTTAATGCAGAAATAATAGTAGCTTGCGTATTTCCAGAAAAGTCAGCGAATGACGCATCGTCAACAAGTTCAATCGAACCTAAGCATGAACTTTCAAAGTGAGTCCCCGCCAACGTTTCATACTCGCTGAGTATCGGTAATGCGACTGAGTACGTAGCGACGTCAGTTAATGTACCCGCAAGATCACGATAGACAAAACCAAATGAGCTACTCTCATCTACTTCCATGCATCCTGCGTTTACTTGTGCTCGTTCGTACGCGTCGGCGACAAGTGGTTCATGGTGCTGATCATTAACCGCAAAGACAGCGTCACTCAGCGGTGCACTAAAACCTGAATCTTGAGCAGCGACGGCCACGGTCGCTGCCGGCCATGCTGTCACCTTTTCTTCGTCAGCGGTAACGTTCTTGAAGACAATAAATCCGATGAGTGCAATGAGTGCGACAACAAGAATGATAACCACAGCTAATTTTGTGCTTCTTTTTTCTCCATCTTGCTGTGTCATCACTACCCCTTCGTCAAATAATACTCAGTCGATTTAACCATTTTATAGAGATAAGGACAAGCGCTTTGGGAATATTCAAGCGATACCGTAGAGTCTACGTTTCGAATGACTTTCGAATTGCTTCAAAGTCTTTCTTTGTTGTGCCGACATGACTACTCATAGTTTGCACAAGTCCACGCTCGGTCGGGCGCACAGTATCCATAACTAATCGAATTAACAAAAAGACCTTAGGTGTTTGCACGGTATCGGCAACTTCCTGTAACTTGTCGACAAATTCTTTCACCGATTTCTTTTGCGAAACCGTCTGGGCAGGTCGCACGACATTGATGATCACTCTCGTAATCAGTGAGATAATAACAAACACCACCGATGCAATCACCGCTAGTGTAAACAGAATCCACCACCAAGCACTCATTGTCGTCAGCCATATTGAAAGAATGATAGTCAGACCTAGGATCACTGCTCCAACAATAAATACTGGAAAATAAAGTCGTCTTGCAAACTCAACACTTAACGCTCGTACTGTAAGAAATAGTGAATTCATATCTATAGTATAGCGGGTGTCCCAAAGACTGTAAAAGATTCAATCTACGGCAATCGTTCAAATATCGAAACAACGATGTCGACAACGACGATAACACCAAGAATACTAGCGGTTAGCAGCATTACCTTCTTCGGGATGCTCGTTACTATCTTTACAAGTCGAGGGTGAATGAAATACACGATAGCCAAAGCAACAACCCCGAATGCTATAGAGCTCGCTAGGCTAATGCGACCAAACAGGTTGAACATATGATGCTCGTATCCCCATATCCAAACACCAAAGATCACTTCAATCAACCAATGGGCAATAAACTCAACAATACTCGCAAGCACTGCCGCTAACACAAACAACAGCGCAGGGTGTTTTATCCGTGAACCAAGTAACACAATAATAAGTAGCGCCCCGACACCGTAAATCGGCAGTATTGGTAAATGCAAGAAGCCATGAACACCATAGAGTTGATGTTCGGTAGCTAAACGATATAAAGTCTCAGCCACTGCACCGAGCGCACTATAAAAAATAAAGAAGAGTGTGTATTTGGCGATAGTATACATAGTCGTATAACCGCCTAACTATCAATTACGCCTTACGCGCCATCAATAGTAAGTAGCCGATCCATGTAACAACTCCTATCCCGAGTGGCACAAGCATAGTGAATACATTATACGTCGCAAAGGATACAATTTGTCCGGCAATTACCGACGCAATAAATGCGATACTCACCGCAATAATTGCCGCAGTCAGTCGCGCGAGTCGTGTTGGGTGGAGTTTTGCAACGAACTTGTAGGAAATGGCGATCATTGCAGCAAAAACAAAGACGTACACCAAGCTCCAGACTGCAAACTCATTAGGTTGAGAAAAGACTGAAGCCAACAAACTAACAAAGTGAGCAACAAAAATACCGATAAGGACAAGCTGATACGGCAGGTGCTCTATCACTGAATCTTTTTTCTTTTGGCGAGACACATACGTCAGTGCGACGACGAGCATGATGATAAGAAGCGCAACAATGGGCAACCCATTCACTATCAAGACTGCATACTCAGGGAACTGCTGCCTGAGCGGTTCATACACAAGTGATGCATACGAAGATATGAGAGACATCGACAGCCAGTAACCACCGATGCCAAATAATACGCCATTATAGTGATGCGCCAACTTGTTCTTTTTATGTGTCGCGCGGTCACCAATGATATACGAGATGAGTGCCGGCAACACAGCAGCCGCAACAAATGCCACAAGGAACATCGCAACATTAAAATGCCGCACCATCGGATTCATTAGTAGCGTCGTGTAAGGAATGATCGTCGAGGTAATAGTCCCGATAAGAATGAGTGCGAACAAACCATAGCCAAATGCGACAGTGATCTTTTTATGCGTTTGTGAAGGCTTTTTAGTTATTTTTTTATTCTTCATAGTAACCATGAGTATAATCCAGTCGGGAATTATTCGCCACTACCGACATAGCGACGCCGTTCTCCAGTCACTATACGCACCAGTTAGCGTACTCGAGACTGCACGAACTCTATACTCGTAGGTCTGACCCGTACCGCTCGGTTTTACACTTCCTGTCGGCCAGGAATAAGAATTTGTACCGGCAGGTACGTTCGATGTTGTCCCGCTCGTTGATGAGTTGCCGCTGCCATCTGAAATACGCACCCAGTACCATGCCGAGCTTGGGTCGGATCGATACTGGAATTCGTAATAATAGCTCGGCACTAATGTATCATTGTTACTCCACGCAACATTCACACCCGTCCAGTTATTTACCTGTGTCACCGTTAACGATGATGGTGCTTGGTAAGTACTATTACTCGGCGGCGAAAGTGTTGTCGTCTTCCAGGCACTCGCAAGGCCAGCAATAGTTCCAGAAACAGCCCGCACCCTATAATCATATGTCTGCCCTACCGTTGTCGGCTTCGTTCCGCTAGTCGGCCATGTATACGATGTCGTGCCGGCAGGTACGTTCGATGTTGTCCCGCTCGTTGAGCTATTTCCGGTGCCATCTGATTTTCGCACCCAGTACCATGCTGAACCCGGATCAGAGCGATATTGGAACTCATAATAATAGCTCGGCACCGTCGAGACGTCACCAGACCACGATATACTCATTCCCGTCCACGAACTATTGGCGGTGACCGTCAAAGTTGTTAATGTCGGGAGCGCTTCAGACGCAGGTGGAGAAATAGATGCAGTATGCCATCCACTTTCTACCCCTCCAACAGTAGAACGAAGACGATATTCATACGTTTCACCCACAGTGCCCGGCTTTACTCCACCAGTTGGCCAGTTATACGATGTCGTACCTGCGGGAATGTTATAGGTTGTTCCACTTGTTGAACTATTTCCACTACCATCCGATGTCCTGAGCCAGTACCAAGCTGCTGATGGGCTAGATCTATACTGGAGTTCGTATTTAGTAGCATTAGCGACAGCGTCCCACTTCACGCTCATCCCCGTCCAGTCATCATTAGTCCGAATCTCGAATCCACCGCCACTCCCAACACCAACGCCAGCAAGAGATGGCAGCACAGGAGTACTACTGGTATATTCTCCAATAATACTCGCGACAATTACCGCACCGGTACACTGACCTGATTCAATAGCACCTGATTGTGTTGCATAAAATCGAATCGTCGCGTCCTTAGTGTGTGACGCATTGATACAAAAGTTTTTGTTATTGTCAGCCGTTTCAGCAAGTGCTAGCCCAACGCCACCTCCTGCTTTGAGCGTTGAAGGGAAGGTCGTTCCATAGCTTCCGGTTTCGACATGTTTCAATTGCATAGCCTTGATAGCGCTCGTCAAACTATCCTTTGTGATCGATGTCGCTGCGCGATTTTGAATACCCGTAAACGCAACCGTTGCGATTGCAGCAAGAATACTGATAACGACGATAACGACAAGCAGTTCAACAATCGTAAAACCGGCAGCGGTTCGATGAAAATGTGTATTTTTTATTTTAAGCATTAACTGTACACAGTATAGCGGTCTCCTGCCTGCTAGACAAGTTGTATCAGAAGAGGTCAGAACGACGAAACGCCTCAAGTGCTCGTCGACTCTCCGGTGAAAGATTCCTATCGCTTGCTTCATCGAGCGTATCCCATGATGCCGCTTCATGCTCATCACTCAAAAGTAGCTGCCCAGAAGAAATAATTGCAGTGCGAAATAATGCAATATACAGTCTTCCGGCATAGCGGCCTGACGTAATCTGCTCAGTATCGACATAGGTAAGTTCAGAAGCAGGCTCGACGAGTAATCCCGTCTCTTCCTGAATCTCACGTTTCATACCGGTATCAATTGCCTCACCAGGATCGACTTTACCGCCAGGAAATTCCCATAGTCCAGGATGACGACGGTCATGGTGTGATCGCTGCACGACAAGTAACCTATCGTTATCGACAATAATACTTCTATTCACTAATAGTATTTCTGGCGATGGTTCCATTTGTCTTAACTATACGTGTCACGGACTTTGGAGCAAACCACTAGCAGTTCGGAGAGATGATTAAATACCATCAGCTCGTGTCCAGTCAGTTGCAAGATCAAAGCCGTACGGATGCCTTTCGGCAAACCCGCCAGTATCGTATACCTTACCAAGCCCAAGGCTTGTCTCGACGATCGAACATTTAGGATAATTACCGTAGTTAGCAGCAATAATGACATACCCCTGCGCATCTACCTTTGCACCATCTGGTCGTACTAAATAATTTCCGCCCTGACCACAACTTTGCATAACGACGCGCATATTAAGATCATAATACGTCTCTCTGTGTGACACACCTTTACTATCAACAAAGTACTGCGCGCCTTTTGATTTCGTGAGTCCTGAACCATTATTCTGAATACCGATAACTTCGATTTGATTCGTTGCACTGCGCGTCACGATGTTAGCAATTTCGACTCTCGAAATCTCCGCACCATCTTTTATCTCTAGTTCATACGTAATACTTCGGACACCAGGCGTCCCTTTCGTTTGAACTGCACGATACCCGAGTGGACGATCTGCATCGTAGACAATTTGGTTAGCAGCAGGAATTTCTTGATCGATTGATACCGTCTGCTTACCTTCTCGCCATACTCGTACCTGCAAACCCGCAGTGATCAACGTATCGAGCGGAACTGACGTTCGACCGTTCACTCCAAGACGGATTTTCTTTTCTTTCAGCATATCCCCTACGGTCTTTCCTTGCGTACGGACCTCTGTTTTCTTTCCATACAGATCAAGCACTATAGGGATGGCGCGCATAATCGTCAGCTGCAATCCGGCACCGTCATTCACGAAATCAGTCAATGGCCGTAGCGTTGTCGTATCCTCTTCGTGGATCGTCATACCGACATCCTTCACAATTTGTTCGGCTGTTTGATACGGAGAAATTGTTTTCAGACGAATAGACCCATCGACAACGACGACAGGACGAGAGCGATAAATATTTACCTTATAGTCAGAAGCGACGAGTTCTTCGCTCAGCGAAGGTTCGACCGTATCTCTTGTATCCAGTTCAATATTTTGCGATTTGAGTGCATCGCCAAGTGTTTTTTCATCAGAAGTAAAAACACGGGTAGTGCCTCGATCATAGACAGTAATCAGACGCTTACCACTCTCTTGAGCTGTGGCTGAATTTGCGCCACCCAAGCCGACAAAAGATATCGCGGCTACAAAAATGAGCAATAATACAAAGCGCCACACCATTTCCTCAATTATACCACTCGAAGGTTAGCGACTATACTTCTTCGTGAGGTCGTGTAACGGTAATGAGTTTTGCGATTCCAACAGTGAGTAGTGAGTAGACAACGATCGCAACAAGCGTTGATGTTTCAAAGTGAGATTGTCCGAAAGTTGGTTCACCGAGAATACCAAAGAACGGTGCAACAAAGAAAGCACTCACGCCGTACACAAATCCGACGAAATCACTACCTTGATTAGCACCAAGAAGTTGCAGGATAAGACGAACGATAAGAAAGGCGAGTATCACTCCACCTACGTAATAAATGACCCGTTGGGCAATAACTACCCCTGAAACAGCTGTTTTCTTTGCTACGGTTTGACGCTGAACTGTAGTGTTCCCTACTTGTTCATTTGACTTGCGAACTTCTGTAGTCTGACGATCTTCTTCCATCTGAGTCTCCCGATTAAAGCTATTGGTTACCACTATAACACTAAAAACTACTCATTTTACGGACCACCCCTCATGCCAATCAAACCTTTTATACCGAATCATGCAATAATAGAGACAAATGAAGAATCTCGCCAAATTTGGATGGACAGCAGCAAACCAAACGGCATGGAATGGCCTACACTTTGACGGACTCACACCTGCAAGAGTCGTTGCCGATTTTGGAACATCGCTAAAACTTGCTGCCCCTGAAATTATTACCGCTGAATTATCTGGCAAACTCGCCCACTATTCATCACGAGACGAAACGCCAAAGGTCGGCGACTGGGTAGCTGTGCGTATTTTGGATAATAGCGCCGTTGTTGAATCGGTAGTGTTGCGGTCAAACGAAATCGCCCGAAAAGTAGCCGGCAAGCGCACAGTGAAACAGATTTTTGCAGCTAATGTAGACATCGCCTTTGTATTAGTTGCGCTTGATAATGATTTTAGCGTTGAACGATTACAGCGATTCTTGTTCCAGCTGTCAGTAAACTCAATCGAAGCAGTTATTGTACTTAACAAAGCCGACAAAACCGATGATCTACAATCCTATACTTCTCAACTCGAATCGTTCGATGTACCAGTAGTTGTTACAACCGCAACCGATGATTCAGATGCTAATGAAATTGTTACCTTAATTAATCCAGGCAAGACTGCAATTCTGCTTGGGTCATCTGGTGTTGGTAAATCAACACTGACAAACAAACTTCTCGGCAGAGATGCTCAAACGACAAATGAAGTCAGAGAATCTGACTCATCTGGAAAGCACACGACAGTTCACCGCGAGTTATTTATACTCCCGAATGGAGGTATTCTGATTGATACGCCAGGTATTCGCGAGCTACAACTTTGGGGAACCGAGGATGATCTTGAGATCAACTTTGATGACATTATTCAGCTTACGACAAAATGTAAATACACCAATTGCCGACATGAAGATGAAAAAGGCTGCGCGGTGCACAAAGCACTCGCTAACGGTCTTCTCGACAAAAAGCACTATGCTCGCTACCTAAAGATGAAATCAGAAGTTACTTCATTAAACATTAAGAACACAGAACGAACGCGTCAACAAAATGGCCGAGTGCGTAAAGATGACTCGTCTAAACAATACCGCTACACTGAAGAATTATAAAAAGACTTCTAAACTAAGACTTAAATATACGGGTTGGCACAGCATAGTGTCCTTAATAAGAACTTTATTGACAAACTAATAGTGGTGAATTAATATTAAACCAAATGGTTGAATATATATTACAGCTCGATTCAATTTTTGCGTCCTTATCTGATCCTACTCGGAGAGATATTCTTGCTCGTGTAGCTCGCAGTGAATTATCTGTCGGGGATCTAGTCAGTAGTTACAAGATGAGCTTCGCTGCTATCTCCAAGCATCTTATGGTGATGGAGCGAGCAAAACTTATCACTAAACGTAAGGAGGGCAGAAAGCAAATGGTCTCACTTGCACCCGATGCATTAAAAAGTGCCGATGAATACCTAGAACAATATCGTCAAATGTGGCAGAGCCGCTACGACAAGTTGGACGCATTAATAAAGTAAGGAGAACAATATGTCAGAAGTAAAAGTTACAAAAGATTTAGAAAACAAGAAACTAATTATTGAATTCACCGCAAACGGACCGAAAGATAAGGTGTGGGGCGCGTACGCCGACAAAGAATTGTTTGAAAAATGGTGGGGCCCAGAGGGTTGGGAAACCGTCACGAAAGAATTCAGTTTCACACCTGGTGGAAAAATCCACTATGGGATGAAGTGTACTGATGAAAATCAAGGAGACTGGTTCGGTCAAACATCTTGGGGCGTTATGGAGATCGTAGCAGTCAGCCCTAATGATAGCTTCACCTACATGGATTATTTCTCAGATGAAACGGGCACTCTCAATAAAGAAATGCCCGCCCTAAGAGTAACGACTGAATTCATAGAAGAAGGTAACCAAACTAAAATAGTCAGTACAAGCTTCGCTGATTCAGCTGAACAAATTGAACAACTCGTGAACATGGGAATGATCGAAGGATTTACAAGTCAGCTCAACAAGCTCGACAAGCTCTTTGCATAGAGTGTTAAAACTTAAAATAACTCCCTATGTACGTGGGAGTTATTTTTATATTTCAGATCTTGGTACCCCGGGCAGGATTTGAACCTACGACCTTAGGCTTAGAAGTCCTCTGCTCTATCCAGCTGAGCTACCGGGGCGTGTCGCTATTATACAGTATCGACGGGAGGTAATCCCTCTGCTTTACGAAGGGCGGGTGTCCATTCGCCCCAGTGCGTTGAAAGCATGTGTCGAAGTTCAAGTAAAATCGGAGATTCTTCAGCATTCTCGCCAGCCTGCTCCCATAGTTGTTCGAATCCTGTTCTCGGCGCTGTTCCACCTGGCGCAAGGAGTCCAAGTAGCTTGTTAATGTTATGAAGTCGGTCAAGTTTCTTAGCAGATTCGCCTAACACCGCAGTCTGGTACGGCGTGGCATCGTGAATCGCTCTGACCGCTATCGCTAATTGAGGAATCGTCAGTTCTCCAAGGTTATTCAGTAATTCCTTATCTGTAAACAGCGTATCAACTGATACATCAGCCAGTTCGGCAATACGAGCTGATTCATCATCCGACATAGGGCGGACAGTTCCGTGTGATTCGAGTACCTTACCACCAAGTAGCACTTCGCGGTGTGCTCGTATAGATTGAGCAGTTTCAAATTCTGGATACCAAAATTCAACATCTTCAGAGGGGACACTTGCTGGGATGCGGACAAGGACTTGGTACTTTGGGAATAGGGATTCAACTTTTTCAGACATAGTGGCTACATTTAAACATATATCTGCATAAAACAAAAAGATGCCATCGCTGACATCTTCATAATTGCATGGTGCGGGCGGAGAGAATCGAACTCTCATCGTTTGCTTGGAAGGCAGACATATTAGCCATTATACGACGCCCGCAGATTCAACCATTATACCATATTCTCTTATGAACTCTAATCTGTTAGAATAACTAAGCACAATATTCATGGCGGATGTAGCTCATCTGGTTAGAGCGTCGGGTTGTGGTTCCGAAGGTAGCGGGTTCGATCCCCGTCATTCGCCCCAAATTTATGATTAGTTCGGCAGTAAAATGTCGGACTATTTGTTTTCAGAAACAATTTTATCGGCGGTTTTACCCTTTTGAAGGATAGTCGTTACTTGTTCAAGGGTGATTTCAATCGATCCACCAGCTTCAACTTCTCGAGACAGCATAAGCTTCGCGACAGTGTTCTCAACTGCTCGTTGGACAACCCGTCGCATTGGACGTGCACCGAGTCGAGGATCATACCCTGCTTCGACAAGATATTCTTTCGCATCCTGAGTTACAGTAACGGTAACTTTTTGCTGATCAAGGTTCTTATTAACATCGACGAGGATTAAATCAACAACTTGGAGTAGTTCGTTTTTACTCAGTGGACCAAACACAACAATCTCATCAAAACGGTTTAAGAACTCTGGGTGGAATAGATCGCCGCTAATCAATTCGTCAATAAAGTGGCTTTCAAACTGCTCCAGATCATAGCCACGGTGAAGGAATTCTTGAATGCGATCAGCCCCGGCGTTACTCGTTGCGATCACAATAGTATCGCGGAAACTAACTTCCCTGTTGCGAACATCACGCAGGATTCCCTCGTCGAGGAGTTGTAGCAATGTTGCAAGGACACTTGAGTGGGCTTTTTCGATTTCATCAAGGAGCACCACGCTAAATGGTTGTTTCATCACCTGCGCCGTCAAACTACCGGCATCATCAGCTCCATCAGCAATCAATCGCGACACGTCATCGCTCGAAACAAACTCATTCATATCAAGTCGAATAATTTTATCTTCACCACCAAAGTAGACAGCCGCTAATGATTTCGCGAGTTCCGTTTTACCGACACCTGTTGGACCAAGGAATAAGAACGTACCGACTGGACGCTTTTGATTGCGCACCCCTGCCCTGGCTCGCCGTAGCGCATCAGACACCACACCAACAGCTCGATCCTGTCCGATCATTCGTGCATGTATCAATGATTCGAGGTTTAATAGTGTCTCACGCTCAGACTCATCATCAACAATATTTGTTTTTACTCCGACAGTTTTCTCAATTGCAAGGTTTACTGATTTTGCCGTGACGAGTCCTTGTTCTGCATAATCGGCAGCAGCATCAAGTAATGTAATCGCCTGACCTGGCATCGAAGTATCGTAGACATAGCGCGCACCAAGCTTGTAGGCTTCGCGAATTGCTTGATACATGTACGTAACACCGCGTCGATATTCGGTGACCGGCAAGTGATCTTCAAGGACAAGTAAGGTGTGTGATTCGCTCGTCGGATGAATGTTGATACGATTCATTGCATTCGCAACCGCAACATTTCGCTTACTAATCTGAAGATACCGTTGCTCATCCATTGCAAGAATCATTGGCAATCGACCTGCCTCAAGAATCGGTAAAAGAAGGTTCGATATATCAACCGAACCGACTCCATCCTCAAAGAAGATCTGCGCATTATCAAGACAGACGATAATGTTTTTTGCAAGAAACGCCTCCGATAACAATGCTTCAACAAGCCCTTCAAGTTCACCACGCTCACCGGCAGCCGCAACGAGTCGCGCAGCATCGAGCAAGAATACCTGTTGGTAGCGAAGTCTTTCAGGAATGTCGGCTTTTGGATCCATGAGAGTACCAGCGAGTTGGTAGAGCAATTCGGTTTTACCGACGCCGTTTTTTCCAACAAGTGCAATGCTCCCCGATTTATTATCGAGTGACGTAATAATATCCTTCAGTGTCTCATCGCGAATTGGCGTATGGAATGACGCCGTTCCAGATATATTTTGACCAAATCTCGAGAGGTTAGGAATGTACCCAAATGACCAATCGCGCCCAATACCACCAGGCTTACGAGAAGTATTCGCTTGGCGCTCAATCATTCTTTGGAGGTTGTTGTACCACTTAATACCCCTAATGAGGTCATCTTCTTCAAGCTGCAAATGACCGAGTAGCGTCGTCTTTGCTTTTTCCGGGAACTGACGAATCATAGCGAGTAATAACACGCCGGCCGTGATGCGATTGCCGGTCTGACTGGCAATAGCGAGTGCTTCACTAAATACAGCCACTGTATCTTCTCGATTGGTTGAGGTAAGTTGTTCAAGAAAACCGCCGCTAATACCAAAGCGTACTGAGAAAAAGTAGCCACCGTTTGTTCGTCCAATAATCGAGGCGATATCATGCGGGGTTAGTTGCATCGGTAGCAGACCCAACAGCTCGCTTTCGATAAGGTCATCGATTCGCTTACCACCTTCAACCATAGGAACACTCTTTAGTTCGCTTTTATACCATTCACTGATCATTGCCGGAATCACCGCGAGTCCAATCAATGCCCATCCTACGGCGACACCTAGTCCAAGGAAAATAACGCCAGAGACGGCAAGAAGTATAGTCCCCGCTTGGAGCGTTGCTGACCATGGAGCAATCGCATGACCAAGTCGTGCTTTTTGCGCTCGAGCACTTTTTGGATCAAATAGCTTTACATCCATCGCGGCACCCATCCGATCGCCATCAAGATCAATCCCACGACAGGAAGAATTGGTAAAATCAACCAAAACAGCAGAATCATAACTTCGTAGAGCGATTGAACAACAAGCGCAATGATGCCAAAGAGGATAGTGAAGCTTCGCACTATCGCCCCGATGACTCGAGAGATCAGCTTGTCAAAAAATGCTCGGGCAACAGTAGCAAGCGAGCCGCTCACTTTTTGCGCGGATATTTGCCGAAAAGGAGAAAACAACGTTGAGGCTAACTTGCCGATTGAAAAGAAGTCAGAAGTCGCAACGAGACGGTCGCGAACGCGAACAAATTGGCCTCGCCATCCACTGCCATACCACCAAGAGATAATTCCCACCAAAAACATATCATCATTATACGATATAATAGTGCATATGCCTCAACCCTTTGTCGTTATCTTGGGAAAAGCAGTTCGGTACGTCGCTCGTTTGCGGGGTGGCGGCTCTGCACTTCCTGGTCTATTCGTTGAAAAAATCAGTCCTGACTTTATTAAAGACACGCTCAGTCACCTTGAACATGGTGTCATTATCATTAGTGGTACCAATGGAAAGACCACGACAACAAAAATGGTAGTCGCCCTCCTTGAAAGCCAGGGACTGAAAGTATTTACCAACCGTACAGGCAGTAACTTCAGCCGTGGGGTTGCCGCAGCCCTCCTTGGCGACATCGACAGAAAAGGCCACCTCGATGCTGATATCGCGGTGCTTGAACTCGACGAAGCCCATGCTGTTAATTTTGTAAAAACAGTACCCCCTCGCTACAGCCTGCTTCTTAATATCATGCGCGACCAACTCGATCGTTTTGGTGAAATCGATGCCACAGCACGAATGCTTAAAGCAATTGCGGCAGCTACCACCGACACTGTTGTGCTAAACCGTGAAGATGCACGAATACTTGCAATTAATACTGGCTTCATCGATCAAAAGGCTGAATATTTTGGACTTAGCAACGAGCTACTGGCAACCTTCCCGAGTGACGATGATCTCCACAACAAAACCGTCAAACAATCAAAACGCCCGGACGCTAGTGTCATCCTCAAGAAGTACGATGAAGCAAACGCAACATTCACTATTAACGGCAAGGACTTTTCTACACCCCTAAAATTGCGCGGCATTTATAACGTATTCAATAGCGCCGCAGCACTTGCACTTACCCATGCGGTGCTTGGTGACACTGCAGATACGCAAAAGCTCATCACCGCACTCGCCGAAGTCACCCCTGCGTTCGGACGTGGCGAACAACTAGAAGTCGGCGGCAAGCCACTCGAAATCGTCCTAGTCAAGAATCCGTCAGGGTTCCGACTTGGACTTCAGTCATTCTCGCCTGACAGTTATGCAACAATGATCGCCATCAATGACAACTATGCCGACGGCCGAGACATGTCGTGGCTCTGGGATGTGGATTTTGAAAGTCTGGCACCAGGTGGCGTCGCTCAAGTAGCCGGTGTTCGCGCCTACGACATGGCGCTCCGACTCCAGTACGACGAGGTACCTGTCACGCATATTGAGCCAGACCTTACTTCTGCACTACGTCAGTTCATCGACACCAATAGTGATAGCCCTAAGCGAATTTACTGTACCTACACAGCAATGCTCGCCCTTCGTCGTGAACTCTCAAAAATCACAAAAGTAGAGGTAGTCTCATGAGCCACCAACCAATTACAATCCTTCAACTCTACCCTAATGACATGAACATCTATGGTGATCACGGCAATCTTCTTGTACTCACCCGTCGGCTTGAGTGGTATGGTTATACACCTGTCGTTATCGCCTACAATGTCGGCGATACCCTGCCAAAAGATGTCGACATTATTATCGGTGGTGGCGGACAAGATAGCGGACAGGAGAAAATCCATGCCGACCTTA
>Ga0247808_10000319_pt1 | contig 24410 bp, 21 predicted proteins | sample UWRJL089202R1_FD_179914 | JGI IMG/M metagenome (GOLD analysis project Ga0247808, IMG submission 179914) | Plant litter microbial communities from Arlington Agricultural Research Station in Wisconsin, United States - UWRJ-L089-202R-1 | ecosystem: Environmental > Terrestrial > Plant litter >... | reverse complement strand
GGAGGCGTCCTGGACGATCTGGACCTCGATTTCACACTTGGCCCCGACGCCAGAGTGGACGCGGGCGAGTCGTGGTGCAGCGTTCCCGGCTGCCGGCTTGAACGCGGCCTGTAGGCTTGAAAGGATTGCCCCGCCTCCCAGAGCGTCGTTGAGCCAGCCAATGGTCGACTCGACGGCTTCGGTCTTGCCGTTGCCGGGCCCGCCTACGAGCAGGACAATGCGTGGTGTCGCGGTGTCTCCATTAGCGATCGCGTGCGTCCAGGCTTGAAGGCGTGCAAGTAGGCTGGTCGTGAAGACCTTTTCGCCCGGCCTGCCGCTCGACGGGTCAAAGAGACGGCGAACGCCGCCGGCTCGGTGCCCGGCCCAAGCCAGCAATTCCTTGGGGAAGTCCGCATTTTCGCTCACGAGCTAGCCATCGCAGGATGGAGCGGAACACTGTCGTTGGCCGCGATCTGGTCGGCATGCGACAACTCCCGGCGAGCGGTCGCGATCTCGTCGAGCAAGGCCGTCACGGCAGAGCCGAGCGCTCTGCCGAGATAAGGGGGCACGGCGTTGCCGACTTGGGTGTAGCGCGGGCACTCCTTCGTGCGGCGATTGCCGCCCGTCGTGAACTTTCCCTTGAATTCGAACCAGTCGGGGAACGACTGTAGCCGGGCGCTCTCCCGCACGGTCAGGATGCGAGGCTCGTCGTAATGGAGGATGTCGTCTGGCAAGGTAGTGATGGTCGGGCCAGGGTCACCCTTGGCCATGGGATAGATGCGGTGCTTCTTTAACCCGTACCGCTCCCGGCTTTCCTCGTTCATGCGCACGCCCTGGGCACACTCTGCGATGATGCGGGCGAATCGAGCCGCCACATCCGGGCGATGGCGCGCCAGCCGCATGCTGTCCATCGCGGCTGGCGGCCAGGGTTGCCTCATCAGCCGTTGATAAGTGGTCCTGGGCACATCGTAGGCGACTTCAAGGTAACCATCTCGCGACTGCGGATCGGTGCAAGGCACCAACGGGCGTCCCTTGGTTCTGAGATCAGAGATCGCGTCCCCTGCCGCCACGCGTGATGGAAGCTTAAGCTCGGCGAGCTGGGCGAGGCGGGCCACTTCCACGACGGCTGTGGCGCGACCAATACCTCCCGGCAAGAAGACGGCTAGCTCCTTGCGGATGCCAATGGCGATCAGGCGCGAGCGACGTTGCGGCACACCAAAGTTAGCGGCATTCAGAACCAAGCCTTCGACGGCGTAGCCGGAGGCGTCGAGACTGGCGAGGAGCTTGTCGTAGAAGGATTTGGGGACTGCTCCGCCAACCGTCGCTGGCACCTTGGACGCGTGGGCGACGCGCATCCCTGGGACGTTCTCCAGGATCACGGCGCTTGGCTGCAGGGCTTCGACGACCTCCACGTACTTCTCGAACAGCATGTTCCGGGGATCGTCGCCTTGCCGCCGGCCTGCGAAACTGAAGCCCTGACAAGGCGGCCCACCGGCCAAAACGTCGATCTTGCCCCTGAGGGACTTCAGGTCGTCGAGATGCTTGTCAAGCAGCTCCTCGATTCCCCACGCTTTCTTCTCGAGCCAGATGGGCCACTCGAACTGGCTTACTTGGCAGTCGCCCTCGCCGGCCAGATTTGCCTCGAATGTCTCGAACGCCATTGGATCTCGCTCGACCGCGAACTGGCCCATCATTCCAGACAAGGTCAGGCCAAGGGACAGCCCACCGCAGCCAGAAAAAAGATCCGCAAATCTGTAAACGGCCATCCAACGAGGGACCCTTTTGAGAGTCCGCACTCCCCAACAATGTGATCGATCCACCGTCCTAACCGCCATGCCGGGCCAGTTCAGGAAGACGCAGTGGCGAGATTCGCGAGCGTCTAGGTTTATGTAGTCCCAAGCAAGCGCTATTGCCCGTTAAACATGAGCCTGCGACAGTTTCTGACGTATCATTTGACTTTCGAAAAGAGGGGCCGGCTGGAGCCCCCCCGGGGCTAGTGACTTAGACAGTCTCGGGCATGGCGCAAACCACGATGACCGAAACGTTGTCCCTGCCCCCTTCGCGGAGAGCTGCGGAGACCAACTCGTCTGCTGGGTTTCCTGGCCCTCTCGAGACAATGTTGGCGATTTCCTCGTCGTCGACAAGGTCAGTCAAGCCGTCCGTGCAAAGGACCAAAGTGGGGAAATCGGCAAGCTCGACTTGCCGGATCCCCGGCATCAGTGGGCGTCTATTCATCGTTCCCCCGAGAGACTGGAACAGAAGAGGGCTACGCTTGCCGGTCGAAGCCCTAACGGAATGATCAGTACTTAGCAGCGTGATTGCCCGCCCGGACAAACCATAGGCGCGGCTGTCTCCTACGTTGAAAATCAAGGCGTGCCGCCGTCCTAGCAGAGCCCCAACCACGGTGGTCCCCATCCCACGCCGTTCCATCGCGCCGTACATGGCCTCGTGTACGCTGTAGTTGGCAGCGTCCAGCATCTCCACGACATCTTCAGTAGTGCGAGCCTTGCCAAGGTGCGCCTGCATCGCGGTAAGCGCGACATCGCTCGCGATTTCCCCGGCGACGTGTCCCCCCATTCCGTCGGCGACGACGACCCATGGCGAGTCCCGGTCCACGACACCATGCCAACCCATCACGGAGCCGGAGAGCCTTCTTCGTCCGACGAGGCATGCATCCTCATTGTGGGCCCGTGCATAGCCCGTGTGGGTCGCCGCCCAGACGTGGAAGTCAACTGGCATTTCGTGGCGCCGCCTGCCGAGTGGCCAGAGACTTGAACTCACGGACGAGCTCCGGCTTGCGTGTGACAAGACCTTCGACCCTGGTGAACCCCGAGCGTTTTGCACCCTCCCCGAGGAATGGGCGGCTGGAGATCACGGCGAGTTCATCGTCTTGTACGAGGAAGTACAGCTGGTCTTTTACGCCCTGTTCGAGTTGCAAAAGACCCTTGGCGGCCCTTTTTTGCAACTCAGCCATCGGATCGAAAGCTTGCGAGCGGCCGTCTGCCTTATCTTCCCACTGGGTTTTCACTAGCAGCGACACGCCCGACGAAATCATACGATCAATGGCACGTAGCCGGAAACCATGGATGATGCCGCCCCGCACCCCGGCGCTGGTGATGAGTAGCTCGGACCGAGCCGACTCGATCGCCTCGTCCAAGAGTTCTTCGATCTCGAAACAGGCTAGGGGGCGGACCTCGAATGCGTTGAGGTTGAATTTGGCGACCTGTAGCCTTTGCTCCGCCGCGGAAAGGGCGATTTCCACCGGATCACCCTTCCTCAGGTTCGGTGCTCGGGCAGAAATTTCGCTCAGCGCTGCAAACGCCGTCGATGCTTCGGCTTCCTCCCGCCTCGCCGTCGTCAGTGCCGCAGGGTTGGGCAGCCGTTTCATGAATGACTTACCGACCAGTTTCTCGAGAAGCCGACGCTGCTCGCTGCCGCCGACATCCTTGAGAAATCCCATCTTGCGGGGACCTCCGTGCTCGGCAAACGTCCGCTCATGCACTTCAGAGATCTTGCCATCGATGGCGAACGCGACTTGCACTTCATCACCGGTATCCGAGGCGAACACCAAAGCCACTGCCTCGCGAAAGACGTTGTTGCGCCTCGCGATGCGCTTGAGGGCCAGGACCGTGCGACGGAAGTCCGCGCCCGCGTTTCGCCGGATGACCTTTGAGACGTCCAGGAGGTCGAGCTCGTCTACAGCTGGAGGTTCGGCTGGATAAGGTCTGATTTGGACGGCTCCAGACGACGCAAGTTCAGCCGCGCGCACGACGTTCTCGCCTGCTAGCCGAAAAGGCGTTCGACGGATCGCATCGTAGTCGATGACGATCATCTCGTCTTGGGGAACTTCCTCTCGTTCTAGGGCCAGCCTCGCTTCTCCCGCATCAGTCATCTTGAACGATGCCGCGCCTTCTGGACCTGGTTGCCTTGTGACATAGCCGTCCGATACCAGCGCGTTGATGGCCCCCGCGACGATCTCGAGCTTGAGCCCGAGCATAGAGGCAATGGCGGCTTCATCGCTTTCCCCAGCCGCCAAGCCGCGCAGGACGAATTCCTGAATGGTAGGCATCGTCTTGTGGGCCAGCGTTATGGCTTCGAGCGTCAGGCGAAACACTGGCAGCCCTGCTTCCCCGTAATCGACCAAGCGAAGGCCCTCGCGGAACTGGTTGCTTCGCGCAACGTCAGCCGGGTTCACGAGAGTACCTCGATCCGACACTCATCCTGATGCTCCTCGATATGCTGGGTGACCCTCTTGAACGGGTTTTCTCCCTTGGCGTCCTGACAGAACGGATAGTCGCCGACGATCACGAGCGCGCTCTTGCCGCGCGACAATGCCACGTTGAGCCGAGGCTTTTCGCGCAAGAAACCAAGGTCGCCGCGAGAGTTCGAGCGGACCACCGAATAGATGCAAACATCGGCCTGCTGGCCTTGAAAAGCATCAACGCTGTTACAGCTGACTTCGAGATCGGGCCATTCCGCCACCCCTTGCGAGACAATTTCCGAGAGGAGGCGGACCTGAGCTGTGTATCCGGCGATGACGGCCACACTGATGGACCGCCTCTGAGCTCGCGAAACGAACTGAAGTCGCCGTAAGACATCGCGGACGACGTTCGCTTCGGTCGCATTCGCGAATGTCTTGCCTTCCGGGATCTCAGAACGGGCAGGGAGCTTGTGCGTCGAATACCACGTGACAGGCAGTGGGATTGCAGCTGACAACTTCAGCCCATGGTCCTTCACCGGGCTGTTCAACCCGTGATGATAGAAGCAGGCGCTGATCAAGTCGCCTATCGGCTTAATCATCCGGTATTGGTTCTTAAGTGCTGCCCGGCATTCCGTCGGCAACCCGGTCGCGTCTTCGAGGAACCGGTCGAGTAGGGTCGCCCGGATCTCTGCTTCTTGGAAATCACTCGTAAGCTGGTCCCCAAACTGTTCGAAGAACGGAGGTAGTTGCTCCGGATCCCCAACGACGATCCATCGCTTGCTGCGTGTCATGGGGATCAAGATCTCAGTAGCGGTCGCCTTCGAGGCTTCATCGATGATGCACAGGTCGTACGTCACGTCCTCCATGCCACGGACCCCGGCAATGCCGACGCAAGTTCCGGCTATAATTTGGGCGGAGGCCAGCATGGCACCATTGAAGTCAGACGTCCGTCCCACTCGAAGCAGCCAGGCTTCAAGCAGCCGGAGTCTTTCGCGGCATGAAATTATCTTAGGATCGCCCGCCAGGAAGTGATCCGCCCATTCTGCCAACTCACTAGGATCATCTGACTTCGCCAAAGCAGTCGCGTAGTCTCCCATTGTCTCTAGGTCAGCGCGGAGGGTGCCTTCCTCCTTACGAAGCAATCGAATCTTCTGGCGACATTCGCCGATCTCGCTGTCGATCTGGGTGCTTTCCTCGTCCGCCTCGCGGGAATCCGGGATGGAGCCGGAGCTTGGAAGCTCTGAAACTGGCCGGTGCTGCTCCTGAAGGGCGACGAACTCCATGAGCTCCCGCTTTATCTCGAGGACCTGCAGGAGCCGTTCCACTTTCATGCCCAGCGAGACAGCGGCCCTATCAACCCCGTGCTCGTCGGCCCATCGCTGCATGTCGCGCTCGGCCTTTTCCCGGATCTCGGCGATCCAGCCCTCGACCCGTTTGTCCAGCAAGAAGGCCTTGCTCGATTCCGAAATCCGCGTCTCGTCGCTCCGGCCTATCCGGATCATGTCGAGGTCAGGCTTAAGCTGACTTACCCTCTGCAGGACATTGTCCAATGCGATATGGGTTTGGGACGAAAGCAGGATCCGATCGTTTGAATTGCGCTTGAGCCATTGGACGACGATTTCCGTGATCAGTTTCGTCTTGCCCGTGCCGGGCGGCCCCTCGATCGCAAGTACACCGGCAACGCCCATCGCCTGAGCAAGGATCGACCGCTTCTCATCATCAAAATCGTCGTCCTCGGGCTCGATGCCCGTGACCGGTATCACGGGCACCGCGGAGCTCGGCCTCAAAATGATGTCCTTTAGAGATGAATTTGCAACGCGGTCGTAGATGACGGCGTTCAAGGCAGAAGTTTGATGCTCCAAAGCCCTTTGCGCAGCAATTGTATTGAGCAGAAGTTCACCAGTTCTTGGCAGCCGGCTCGCGTCACCGTAGTTCACGTCCATAGTTACTTGGTTGAAGACAACCCGCGAGATCCGACCGGAGACGGTCACGCCCCCATTGGTGACCACGCGTTCTTGGCCAACGATATCCTCGCTCGCCGCAATCTCGGTTGTGAAGACGACTTGGTCCCCAGCGGCTCGCCGATGCGTGTAGCCAAGGGCGTTCGCGCGCTTTGCCTCAAGGTCCGCTCGGTCCCGGAGGAAGCTGCGCCAAACGCGGAACACCCTCTGGCTGGCATGGGCCTCCCGCTCAGCGGCTAGGTCGCGCTGGTAATCAGCAGCATCGGCTATCAGTAGGCGAAGATCTTGGCCGGCGACGTCGGGATGGCGCGGATGATCCAAACTGAACCGGACGTCCCGGCGAAGGCTTCTGTCGCGCAGCTCGGACGCAAGGGCAGCGCCGATCTCCTGAGCTGACACGATCTCCAAGCCCTCGGAAAAGCGGCCAGTGAGCGTTGTTCTGAATCGCCAGCTCACTCCGATCAAGTCGACCGCGCCGGGACTTGCCATCGCCAGCGCCGCCTCGGGCAACAGGATGGATGACGCTTCGTGCAACTCGTCCAACAGAAAGGATTCTATGTCGCTGCTCGCTTCGAAGCCTGACTTCCGGCGCAATGTATTCCGGGCCCCTGCCGAAAGTACGAGGTGTACGGGCTGGCCGGGGTGGCCATGGCGGGCGTTCTCGGCGTCCGCCTTCTCCAGCCGGCTTGCGAGAACGGAAGCAAGAGGTGGGCGCTCGCCCGGCTTGCTGGCGAGGCAACTGGCTAGGATCTCCCGCACGTTTACCGGAAGGATCGCTTCCAGGAACGCAGTGTCGCGCTCCACTTCCGTCTGGAAGCATGTTCCGGAGACGCAAGCGATAGCCACGGCCGCAAAACCGTAGCAGTCGCGGCTCATCGTATACTCGGCATCGTCGGCTTCGGCGGGAGTGTAGCCGGGAGTGTAGTCAAACCTGAACGTGTGGCCACTCGTAGGGGCCCAAGCACCGATGCGATCCAGTAGCTTGGCGATCCCGTAGTCCGCGAGTTTCGGTATGCCATCCGCCGCGACAAGGATGTTTCTCGGCTTGATGTCGCGATGGGCGATCCGGCGCTTTTGGGCGAAAACCACGGCGTCTAGGAGCGGGCGACCATACCCGTCCCAGAACTGTGGCCAAGTCATAGGACCGCGTAGTTTGATGATGTCTTCCAGCGTGTCCGGGACCCATTCGAGGATGAGGAACCAGTTTCCTGCTTCATCCCGGTCCACCTCATGAAGTTCTACAATGTTTGGGTGCTTCAGGTTCTCAAGCATCGCGATCTCGCGCTGGAGGCCCTCCCTCGCCCGGGCATCGGATTGCTCTGCGATCATCCGCTTGACCGCGACCACCCGTCCCTCGTGTTGATCGTATGCTTGCACGACAGAGGCCTGGGCACCGGTCCGGCCATCTCTCTTTAAGACATAGCGGCCGCCCAAGATTACGGGCGCCGCGGGCGCAAGCGTGCTGTCCAATTTCCCCACCCTTTTCTCGCCCCGGACGCACTCGCCGCGAAGCTACTTGCGCGCGAGTAATGCGTGGAGACAGCTTCGATGCAAGCCTCAATCTTAGGTTGGCAAGGACTTCTGCGAACGATCTAATAGCCGCAGCCGGTATGCCTGAGGATGCTGCTATCGCCTGCGAATAATGCCGCGTGTTGACAGCCAGTCGATGCTGAAGAGTAACCGATGTCAGGTCGATTGCCCGCCTACAGGCTCTCCGTCTGCGGGTCGAGGCATCCCCGCCAGCTCACCTGTTGGTGGCTGCGCCCACTATGGCAGATAGCCGACACGGCTACCCAACGACCCGCCAAAGAAATCGAGTACTCTTACACACAGTGATGCCCATTCCGGCGCTGCCCGGGCTGCTCGCGGACCATCCAAGACCTATGCCACTGCCAGTCGAAGCGGCTGCTCTCGATTTGGCGAGCTATGATAGATGTTAGCGGTGGAAAAGATCGACGATTTCAGCGACGTGCGAAACAAGGTGTGGTGCGTCCACTGTGGAAGGCCCCTCAGCGGCGTTCTTACCAATCGAGACCACGTGCCGACGAAAGCGCTCCTTAAGCGACCGCTTCCGCACCATGTGCCTCAAGTGCCCGTGTGTTCGGATTGTAACAACGGATTCTCGCTGGACGAGGCTTACCTGGCCTGCTTCCTCAGCTGCGTCCTGTCTGGGTCGACGGATCCGCAAGCGCAAGTGATCGCGGCCGCGTCGCGCTTGCTCCACCGTAGCCCTGCCTTGCGCGAACGCCTGGAGTTGGCCCGAGTTACCGATCAGACTGGCAACTACATATGGATTCCGGAGGCAGAGCGTGTCGACCGCGTAGTATTGAAGAATGCCCGAGGACACGCCTTCTTCGAGCTAGGCGAGCCAATGCGAGACGATCCCACCTCCGTGGTCCACATGTCTCTCGCTTCGATGCCCCCTGAGTTGAGGCAGGGCTTTGAAGATGTCGCCTGGCATGTCTGGCCAGAAGTCGGGAGTCGGTTGATGTCGCGGCTCGCTACAGGTGAGGACATGGTCGACGGATGGATCGTAGTCCAACCTGCCGTCTACCGTTACGCCGTCCTACAAGACGACGGGATAGTCGTCCGATCGGTCATTCGAAACTACCTCGCGACAGAGACACGCTGGGCTTAGGGTCGCCAGTAGCCGTGGAACAGTATCGCGAGCGAACCAGCTTGGACCTCATTCCAGTGCCTGCTCAGTGTGTCGCACTTGTGCCACCGAGCAGTCGGAACAGATGTGAAGCTAGACGGTAAATCCCAGTAACTATTGGGAACCGCTGTGAAATCCCTGAAACTTCCGGAACGGTCGAAAAAGCAAAAAGCCATTTGAACCTGCGATATTTAATTATGAGCCACAAGGGTGGGCTCGGTCATGCCGCCAGCGCTGCAGCTATCGCGTGCAAACCCTCCGGCTTCAGATGGGTGTACCGTTTGAGCATTTTCCAGTCCTTGTGCCCCGTCACGAGAGCAACCTGCTGGATCGCGAAGCCCGCCTCGAACAGCCGGCTTGTTCCCTCGTGCCGAAGATCGTGAAAGTGGAGATCTTCGATCTCCAGCTTCCGGCAAGCGCGCGTGAATGCTGTGCCTGAGGACCGATGATTGAATGGGAAGATACGAGCATCCTGATTATCCCGGAGCGCCCGCTGCTCCTCAGCCAAGGCCAAACCGTCATAGCCTGAGACCGTGAGCAACGGGATACGCTGGTCATTGCCATTCTTCTGCCGGGGGTCCTTGCGGTCCCGGATCGTCAGCATCTTGGTCCGCGTGTTGAGATCATCCCAACCCACGCGAAAGATCTCTTCCTGGCGCATCGCAGTGGCAATGGCGAACTTGACGATCCGGCCCATCGGTATCCCTTGGCGTGGGTTGTCGTCGAAATACGCGATCAGTTTAGCTAGTTCGTCTTCCGTGGGCCGGCGGTCACGCTCGGTCCCCTTACCGATAAGTCCCAGTCTCTTGAGCGCGTACCGCGCCAGATCGACAGCTTCGACCGAAATCTGAAGACCATGGACGGCAGCTGCGTGCTGGAGCACCAGCTTTATAATACCGATGTCGATGGACAGGGTGACCGGGCCGGCACCCTCGCCGGCTCGCGCCTTGCCGAACTCTATGAAACGATCGCGGTCGAGTTCGACGAGCTTCCGCTTGCCGAGCACCCGCTTCAGCATCTTGAGCGTTGCGACCTTCGATCGACCAGGAACTTTACCCACCTCCTTCATGTCGGCGATGTGCAGGTCGATGAGTTGTCCGAAGGTGCGAAGCCGTCCCGCACGCTCGGACGTAGGGGTCTCGCCGCGATCAATCCGACCTTCAGCTTCGGTGGCCCAACGGCGCGCATCATCGCGTTTGAGGAAGGTCTCGCTTATATAGCGTCCCTTCCTCCTGACCTGAACCCGCCATGATCCGGAGGGGAGTTTCGAATACGTCGCCATTTTCGTGTGCGCTCTGTGTGCACTGAGAGATCGTAAAACCGGAAAAAACGTCGCAACACGTCGTAAATTCGAGTGCACACGCTGCCCGTCAACTTTTTGATCTTACTGGAAAAATGCTGCAAAATCAAGATCGTAGACTGGCTATTGCCCCGATGATGGACTGGACCGACCGGCATTGCCGGGCGTTCCACCGCGCCCTGAGCGGCCGGGCGCTGCTGTATACGGAGATGGTCACGGCGCCAGCGGTGATCCACGGCGACCGCGAGCGTCTGCTGGGCTTCGATGCGGTCGAACACCCGGTGGCGCTGCAGCTGGGCGGGTCGGATCCGGCCCAACTGGCCGAGGCGGCGCGGATCGGCGCGGCCTTCGGCTATGACGAGATCAATCTGAACGTCGGCTGCCCTTCGGATCGCGTCCAGTCGGGACGGTTCGGCGCCTGCCTGATGCGCGAGCCCGAGCTGGTGGCCGAGTGCATGGCGGCGATCCGGGGCGCGGTCGATGTGCCGGCGACCGTCAAATGTCGCATCGGCGTGGACGATCAGGACCCGGAGACCAGCCTGTTCGCCACGGTCGACGCCTCGGCGGCGGTCGGCGTCACCACCTTCATCGTCCACGCTCGCAAGGCCTGGCTGAAGGGCCTGTCGCCCAAGGAGAACCGGGACGTTCCGCCGCTGGACTATGCCCTGGTGCGCCGGCTGAAGCGCGAGCGGCCGCATCTGACCATCTGCATCAACGGCGGGATCGGTTCGCTGGACGAGGCAGAGGCGCATCTGGACGCCTCGGACGGGGTTCAGCTGGACGGCGTCATGCTGGGCCGCGCCGCCTATCACGAACCCGCCCTGCTGGGCCAGGTCGACCGCCGCCTGTTCGAGGCCAGCGGGGTCGACGTCGACCCGTTCGAGGCCATCGATCGCTACAAACCCTATCTGGCCGCGCGTCTGGGCGAGGGCGTCAATCTGCACGCCATGACGCGACACATGCTGGGGCTGATGCACGGCCGCCCCGGCGCCCGCGCCTTCCGCCGCATCCTGACGATCGAGGCCATCGCGGCCGGGGCGGGTCTGGACGTCGTCGACCGCGCCGTGGACGCCGTGCGCGAGGCGACGGACCGCCGCGACCGAATGGTCGAGGCCGCCTGATTTCGCCGGCGGGAGCGTGGCCATAAATCATCCTTAACGACGACCGGCCAGACTTAAGGCGACCCCTCCCCGGAGCCACGCCATGATCCCTCGCTTTCTGCCCGCCGCCGCCCTCGGCGCCCTGACGCTTTCCGCGGCTGGCACGACCGCCTCGGCCCAGACCGGCCGCCCGCTCAGCCCCTTCGCGATCGGCGGCCAGATCGGCACGCCGGGCGTGGGGGTCCAGGTCGAGTACTGGCTGACGAGGGGCCTGACCCTGCGGGGCTCGTTCGACGCTCTCAAGTGGGATGTCGACGACACCTATGACGGCATCGACTATGACGCCGAGGTGGACTTCAGCTCGCCGGGCGCCTTCATCGACTGGCATCCGATGGGCAACGCCTTGCTGATCTCGGCCGGCGCCTGGTTCGGCGATCGCAACGTGTCGCTGGACGCTACGCCCACGGGTCCGACCAGCATCGGCAGCCAGACCTTCACCCCGGCCCAGATCGGCAATCTGACCGGCCAGATCGCGCTGGAGAACACCGCGCCCTTCATCGGCATCGGCTACGACAACACCTTCACCAAGGGCGGCCGGCTGGGTTTCCGCGTTCTGGCCGGCGCCGCCTTCGGGGACGAGCCAAAGGTCGAGCTGAACGCCAGCGGCGGGACCCTGTCGGACCAGCCGGCCTTCCAGGCCCGGCTGGCCGAGGAAGAGGCCCAGATCCAGGCCGAAGCCGACGACTACAAGGTCCTGCCCGTGGTCCAGCTGGGCGTCACCTACCGCTTCTGATCGCGACAGGCGGCGCGGACCCCGCTAGTCAGGGGCCGTGCCCGCCCTGCCGCTGACCGAAATCCTGTTGTTGCTCGCCGCCGTCCTTGCCGCGGGTCTGGCCGGCGGCCTGATCGCCGGCCTGTTCGGCGTGGGCGGCGGCACGGTGATCGTGCCCGCCCTGTTCTACGCCTTCTCTGTGCTGGGGCTGGGCGGCGAGAGCAATCTGCACGTCGCCATCGGCACCTCCCTGATGACCATCGTCGCGACGTCCTGGCGGTCGCTGGGCGCGCACCGGGCCCACGGAGCGGTGGACGAGCATGTGCTGAAGACATGGACGCCCTGGGTTGGGTTCGGCGCCTTGGTCGGCGCCGGGGTCGCGGGCCTGACCTCGATGGAGGGTCTGGCCATCGTCTATGGCGTCTGTCTGGCGCTGGTCGCGGCGCAGATGGGTCTGCTGCCCGAACGGGTCACCCTCGCCAAGGACTTGCCCACCGGCTGGGGACGTCGCGTCGTCGGGACCGGCATAGGCGGGCTGTCGGCCATGATGGGGGTGGGCGGCGGCAGTTTCGGCGGCATGCTGCTGACCCTGTGCGGCCGGCCGATCCATCAGGCGGTGGCCACGGCGTCGGGCTTCGGCATCGCCATCGGAGCAGCCGCGACAGTGGGGTTCGCGGTGTTCGGCTGGGACGCGCCGGGCCGGCCGCCGTTGTCTCTGGGATACGTCAATGTACCGGCGGCGGTGCTGATGGGCCTGCTGACCACGCTCGTCGCCCCCTACGGCGCCCGGCTGGCGCATCGGCTGGACAAGCGGGTGCTGAGAAAGGCCTTCGCCGTCTATCTGCTGATCACCGCCCTGTCGGTGATGATCAAGGCCCTTTAGGGCCGCAGGGGGTCAGGGTCTCAGGGTCAGGGCGGCGGGCGTCGCCTCGAAGCCCGACAGCCGGCCCAGATAGCTCATCCCCAGCAGGGACTGGGCCAGACCGTCTTCCACCACCAGGGCCTGAACGTCCTCGACCCTGGCGCCGGCGACGGAAACGGACTCCAGCGTCACCGCAGCGGCTCTGGCGGGTCCGGCGGCGGTCTGGACCGTCCGGCCGAAATCCTCGGGCGTCAGCTTCAGACCCAGACGCAGGGCGTCCTCGCGGGTCAGGGCCACGACGCTGGCCCCGGTATCCACCAGAACCCGCACGGCGCGACCGTCGATCCGGGCTTCCGCCCAGTAGTGCCCGTCGGCGGAACGCACCACCTGTGCGGCGCCGCCTGGGGTCGGCGATTGGGGAGTCGATATGGCGAGCGGACGTTCAGCCGCCTCGGCCCGTCCCCGCTGGTCGGCGTGATTCAGCCAGAAGGCCACGCTCAGCGAAGAGGCCGTGGCCATGATCATCACGGCGGTCGTCTGAAGATCGAAACGGATCATTGAGCTCACGCGACTGAACCGCTTCTGCGGCCGATGCATCCTGCACGGGCGGTGTTGGGATGCGGTGAATCGACGTGGCTGACGAAAGGTTAGCGCCTCAAAGGCCCAGCTTCGCCGGATCGATGCGTTCCCGGCGCGCCGGCAGATCGGCCATCACGGTCGCACGCTCCTCGTCGCTCAGCGCGCTCCAGCCGCCGATCTCGGACAGGGTGCGGAAACAGCCCAGACACAGGCTCGAGGCCCCGTCGACGACGCAGACCTTGATACAGGGCGTGGCGATCGCCTTGGGAACCGAACGTGGCGCCAAGGTCACGATTGAATGACAACCATGCAAAAACTACTCCGGACGCGGACCAAAAACCTTGCAAAGGTCGCCGCCGTGTGCGACCTTACACTCGACGCGAAACGACTAAGAGGGTGAAAACCCCTGCAAGCACGACGTGTCTCTTTTCCTCGTTCAACGAAAGGAGACATCAACGATGAACGACAAAGAGCGTAACCTGCAACACGCCATGACCTCTTTCGCCTTCTGGGGCGGAATGCTGGTGAACTCGAACCGACACAGCCGCGCGAACGATCGCGTGGTCAGTCACCCCTCGAATTTCGTGCCGATCGAGATCAAGCCGAAACGCTGATCCCGTAACGCACGACCTGCACTCAAGCAGCGCGACGCGCGTTAGTGCGTCAAGGATGCCTTGCCAACCTCAGCCCCGGCCCCGAAAAGGCCGGGGCTTTGCAATTCCGGGGACCGCCGTGGCTGATCTGATTTCACAAGAACGCGTGGCCCAGCCGGGCGGCGGGACGGTTCTGGTCCTGACCTTCCAGCGGCCCGAGCGGCTGAACGCCCTGCCCGACCTGACCGACGGCGACGAGGTGGCGGCCATCTGCGAGGCGGTGAACGCCGACCTCGACATCCGCTGCGTCGTCCTGACCGGCGCCGGTCGCGCCTTTTCCGCCGGCGGCGACCTGAACGCCATGAAGGCCCGGGGCGACATGTTCGCCGGTTCGGGCGCGGCGATCCGCGAACAATATCGCCGGATCGTCCATCGCATCGTCCGGTCCTTCTATGGGCTGGAGGTTCCGCTGATCGCCGCCGTCAACGGCCCGGCCATGGGGCTGGGTTGCGACATCGCCGGTCTGGCCGACATCCGCATCGCCTCGGACCGGGCCAGTTTCGGCGTGCCCTTCCTGAAGCTGGGCATCATTCCCGGCGACGGCGGATCCTGGCTGTTGCCGCGCAACGTCGGCTACGCCCGCGCCGCTGAAATGCTGTTCACCGCCCGCGCCATCGACGCGAAAACGGCCGAGCGCTGGGGGCTGGTCAACCGGATCGTGCCCCACGACGACCTTATGGCCGAGGCCCTGATCACCGCCGGTCAGGTCGCCGCCCAGCCGCCCCGGGCCCTGCGCATGGCCAAGGCCCTGCTGCGTCAGGGGCGCGACATGAATTTCGACCAGACGCTGGAGCTGTCGGCGGCCATGCAGGCCCTGGCCCACCTGACCGACGACCATATCGAGGGCGTCACGGCGGTGCTGGAGAAACGTCCCGGCGTCTTCACCGGCGACTGAGCCTCCCTAACCCAGCGCCTGATCGACCTCGTTGCGCGAGCCGAGGATGACGGCGACGCGTTGGTGCAGGGCGGTGGGGACGATATCGAGGATGTCCGTGGTCCCGTCGCTGGCCTTGCCGCCCGCGCGCTCGATCAGCAGAGCCATCGGCGCCCCTTCGTACAGCAGGCGCAGCTTGCCCGGACGATCCGGCTCGCGGCTGTCCCACGGGTACAGGAAGATGCCGCCGCGCATCAGGATGCGGTGAACGTCGGCCACCATGGCGGCGACCCAGCGCATGTTGAAATCCTTGCCTCGCGGCCCCGTCTTGCCGGCCAGCAGGTCGTCGACATAGGCCGCGACGGGCACGGACCAGTGACGCCGGTTCGACATGTTGATGGCGAACTCCTTCGTATCGGCCGGGATCGACAGATCTTCCTTCGTCAGCCGCCACACCCCCCCGGCGTCAAGGGTGAACAGGACGACGCCCGAGCTCAGGGTCAGGACCAGCATCGATTGCGGACCATAGAGGGCATAGCCGGCGGCGACCTGATTGCGGCCGGGCTGCAGGAAGTCGGCCTCGGTTGGCTGGCCTGACGCGGGCGCCGGCAGGACGGAGAAGATGGTCCCGACCGTGACGTTGATGTCGATATTGCTGGACCCGTCCAGCGGATCGAAGGTGACCAGAAATCCGCCCTCGCGCCCCGTCGGCTCGACCGTGTCCAGTTCCTCGGACCCCACGCCGGCGACGGCGGGACAGGCGGCCAGACGCTCGCGCAGGACGTCGTTGGTGATGACGTCGAGCTTCTTCTGCTCTTCCTGCTGGATATTGGTGTGGCCGGCGGCGCCCAGGCTGTCGGTCAGGGGGCCCAATTGCACCAGCCGGCTGATCTCCACACAGGCGGCGGCGATGTCGGTGATGACGGCGCGGACGGCCGGGTCGGCGTCGGACTGGCCGTTCAGATAGTCCGAAAGAGGAATGAACGTCGTCATGCGCGGCCCCGGTTCGATTGCGCGGACTGCCTAGCCCATATTCGGGCCGACGCGAACCGCCCGCGCAATCTCACCTTCGACGCTACAGTCGTAGAAGCCCTAGCTGGCGTCGCCCGGGGCGCGCATGGCGCGATCGGGACCGACGCCTGCCGAGACGGCGCGAGGCGCCCCTGCGGTCTGGCCGGGCTTCATGAACTTCACCAGCACGCGCTGGCCGATCAGCAACGGCGCGTCGCCGGCCGAGACCACGACCTCGACGACCCGCTCGTCAGAGCGCTGCGACGGGTCGTCGGAGGCCAGCTTGCGGGCGCCGAAGACGGCGGCGCGGCGCAGGACCGTGCCGATATAGACCTTGGACGGATCCCCCTCGGGGGTGATCTCGACGGCCTGGCCGTTGGTGACGTTGGGGATGTCGCTCTCGACGATTTCGGCCCGGGCGATGCGGGGCGCGACCGGCTCCAGATCGAACATGGCCGAGACGTTCAGGGTCGAGGCGCCGGCGCCCGGGTTGGCGTAGCGGCGGACGATGCGGCCGGCCATGGGCGCGCGGATCACCGTCAGCTCCTGATCATAGGTCGCCTGGGCCAGCTGGGCGCGGGCGGTCTGGACGGCGGCGGTCTGCGAGCCCAGGCGGGCGCGGGCGGTGTCGATCGCGTCCTGGGCCTCGTCCATCCGCTGGGCGGCGACGAAGTTGGTCGCGACCAGCCTGGACAGCCGCTCGTGCTCGCGGCTGGCGGTGTTGATGTCGACGCGGATCTGGGCCAGCTGGCTCTCGGCCTGGGCGACCGTGGCGCGGGCGCTCTGGACGGCCAGACGGGCCTCGTCGTCTTCCTGACGGGCCAGGATCTGGCCGGCGGCGACGGTGTCGCCTTCCTGGACTAGGACGTCGCGGATGATGCCGCCGCGGCGGGCCGCGATCTGGATGATCCCGCCCTCGATGTCGACCTTGCCGTTGGCGATGGCCGAATAGGGGCTGTCGACCTTGGTCGCCGCCGCCTTCTCGACCTCGGCCTTCTTGGCCGCATTGCCCTTGGAGACGACGGTGAAGCCGGCGACGAGGATGATGATCAGCAGGATGCCGATCCACAGCCATTTGTTCTTGAGAAAGGCGGGCATTTCCTGGTGTCCTTCAGGGGTCTCAGTGCGAGGCCAGTGTGGCGTCGGGATTGGGCGTGCGGCGCTGGTCGTCGATGATCACGCCGTCCTCGATATGGATGACCCGGTCGGCCCATGCCTCCAGGCGCGGATCGTGGGTCACGCAGATGACGGCGGCGCCGTATTCGGTGGCGGCCCGTCGCAGCAGGCGGATGACGATCTGGCCGTTCTCGCCGTCGAGGGCCGAAGTCGGTTCGTCGGCGAACAGGATCTTGGGGTCCTTGGCCAGGGCGCGGGCGATGGCGACGCGCTGCTTTTCACCGCCCGACAGGGCGGCCGGGCGCTGGTGCAGGCGGTGGCCGAGTCCGACCTCGGTCAGGGCCTCGGTGGCGCGCACCTTCGCCTGATGCGGGGTCAGGCCCTGGAACTTCAGCACCGTGGTCACCTGCTGCAGGGCCGACAGGGCCGGAAACAGGTTGAAGCCCTGGAAGATGAAGCCGCAGTGATCCAGCCGGAACTTGTCGATCCGGCCCGACGACAGCTTCCACAGATCGTCGACGTCCAGCGCATCGACCCGGCCCTCCTCGGGGCGCAGCAGGCCGGACAGGGCGGCGATCAGGGTCGACTTGCCCGAGCCCGACGGCCCCATGACCATGGTCAGGTCGCCGTGGCGCGCATCGAAATCGACGCCCTTCAGAACCTCGACGAAATTCTTGCCGGACTTGAACCGCTTGACCAGCGCCTTGGCCTCGATGGCATAGTCGCCGTGCTTGCCGTGAACCTTGGTGTGCTGCTTGAAATCGGTCATCGCAGCAGGTCCGCCGGCTGGCTGTTCTTGAGGATGCCGAGGGACAGCAGGCCCGACAGCATGGCGATGATGATCAGCCCCCCCCCGACCACGACCACCAGCATGAACGGCAGGGCGATGATCACGGCGTTGGCGGCGGCCAGCAGCGACACCAGCCAGGTCAGGCCGATCGCGGCGAAGACCCCGACGATGCCGACCCAGAAGCTCAGCTCCAGCACGATGCGGCGCAGCGATCCCATGCCGACGCCCAGCGCCCGCAGCGAGGCGAACTCCTTGATGTTGGCCATGATGGCGCCGCGCAGGGTCTGCCAGGTGATGGCCACCCCGATGATGGTCCCCAGCACGACGCAGCCGCCGATGATGATGACCAGGATGCCTTCCTCGAACATGGCGCCGGCGTTGGCGTCGGCCAGTTCCTGACGCGTCCACGCCTTCCATTGGCCGTTGCCCATGGCGTTGATCTGGGCCGAGACGATGGCGGCGCGGGACGGGTCCTTCAGCTTGACCATCAGGGGACCGACGCGCGGTCCGGTGTCGGCCTGACCGACCATGCGCAGGGTGTCGCGCGACATGACGATGGTCGATTGCATCATGTTCGGATAGCCGCGCATCACGGCGGCGACGGTCACCGTCTGGCCGTTGTACAGTGCCTTGTCGCCCAGTTTGACGCCCAGTTTCGGCAGGGCCGTCTCATCGATGGCGACCGTATAGGGCTGGCGCAGCGCGTCGATCAGCTCCTGCGAATAGTCGGTGGGGATCGTGACCGCGCCGGGCGTGGTGTCGATGATCGAGGTCTGGACGAACTGCTGACGCGGCGCGCCCTGTTTGGCGCGGTCGGCCTGCGACATCGTCGGATCGACGTTCTTGATCGACTGGAACGAGCCACCGGCGCCGTCCAGCGGCTGGACCTCGACCACGTCGGGATGGTTGTAAACCAGCGGGATGAAGCGGCGCGGCACGCCCGACGGTCCGCCGATCAGGCTCTTGGCCCCCGGCTGCATCACGATGATGTCGGCGCTGGAGCGTTCGATGGTGGCGGTGAAGCCCTTGCCGATGCCGATGAAGACGCCGGTCATGGCCAGAACCAGCAGGCCCGAAAGGGCCAGCGCCATGACGGCCGCCATATAGCGGCGCCACTCGAACAGCAGCGTGGAAAGCGCGAGAGACATGAAGGACGTATCGAACCCCGGTTGTGGCGCTATCTGACGACCACCGGTCTTCCGGCCAAGTTAAATCGGGGTAAGGCGGCGCGACTTTTCGACAAACAGCGGCCAGAACCCCGTGTCTGCGCCATGGACGCCTGTCCGTGTTCGGGATTAGTTACCGCGTTGTAATCCGGAGGCTTCGGCCGACGATAGTAAAAGGGGCGTTCCACATGACCTTTCCATCGACCCCTAACGGCGCGACCCTGGCGGGCGCCGCCCTGATCGCGGCGGCCTTGCTGGCCGGCGCGGCTCCTTCCTCGGCCGAGGAAGGCATGTGGACCTTCGACAACTTCCCCATCGCCCGCGCCAACACGACCCTGGGCACGACCATCGACCAAGCCTTCCTCGACCGGACCCGGCTGTCCTCGGTGAAGTTCGGCGGCTGCTCGGCCGGACTGGTGTCGGGCCAGGGTCTGGTGATGACCAACAACCACTGCGTCGCCACCTGTGTCGCCAACCTGTCGACGCAGGCCGTGAACTACGCCGGGACCGGCTTCACCCCGCGCACCCGCGAGGAAGAGCGCAAATGCCCGGGCGCGACGGCCGAGATCCTGACCGACATCGCCGACGTCACCGCGCGCATGCATGCGGTCGGCGCCGGCCCCAATGGCGAAGAATTGACGGGCTCGGCCTTCACCCGCGCCCGCGACGCCGAGGCCGGACGTATCGAGAGCGAGGCCTGCGGGGCCGCGACCGACAAACGCTGTCAGGTCGTCAGCCTGTACCGGGGCGGCCAGTTCAAGCTCTACACCTACCGCAAATATTCCGACGTCCGCCTGGCCTTCGCGCCCGAGGACCGGGCAGCGACCTTCGGCGGCGACCTCGACAACTTCAGCTTCCCGCGTTTCGCCATCGATGCGGCCTTCATCCGCCTGTACGAGAACGACGCTCCCGCGCAGACCCCGACCCACTTCACCTGGAACGCCTCCAGACCCGTCGAGGGCGCCCCCGTCTTCGTGTCCGGCAGCCCCGGCGCGACCCAGCGGCTCCTGACCCAAGACCAGTTGATGTCGGTCCGCGACGTCGTCCTGCCCATGGACCAGTTGATCGCATCAGAACTGCGCGGCCGCCTGATCCGCTATTCCGGGGAGGGCGACCGTCAGGCCTTCGAGGCCATGGACCCGATCGTCAGCCTCGAGAACACCTACAAGCGCGGCCTGGGCCGGATGCGGGCCCTGACAGACGCGGATTTCATGGCCAGCCGCGCGGCCGCCGAGATCGATTTCATGCAGAAATACATGGCGGCCCGGGCGGGCGACATGGGCCCTGATCCGTGGGGCGAACTGGAAGCGATCCAGCCGGTCCTGCGCGAACTCTACGCCCCCTACGCCCTGCTGGAAGGCGGCACGGGCATCGGCACGACCCCCGTCGCCGGCGGCTCGCAACTCTTCCTGTGGGCCCGGTCGATCGTGCGCGGCGCGCAGGAGCGCGCCAAACCTTCGGACCAGCGTCTGGCCGAGTTCGGCGACGCCCGCCTGTCCGCCGTCCAGACCGCCCTGTTCGCGGAGCGGCCCGTCTATCCGGGTCTGGAGCAGGTTCGGCTGGAGTGGTGGCTGTCCAAGACCCGTGAATGGCTGACCGTCGACAATCCGGCCGTCCGCAACCTGCTGGGCAAGGAGTCGCCCGAACAGCTGTCGGCGCGACTGGTCACGGGCTCGAAACTGGCCGATCCCGCGGTGCGCCGCGCCCTGTGGGAAGGCGGCCTCGCGGCCGTCGAGGCCTCCGACGACCCGTTGATCCAGTATCTCCTGCAAATCCAGGAACCGACCCGCGCGATTCGCACCGAGTGGGAGGAAAAGGTCCAGGCCCCGACAGACCGGGCGTCCGAAGCCCTGGCCACCGCCCGGTTCGCCGCATATGGCGACGCCGTCTATCCCGACGCGACCGGGACCTTGCGTCTGACCTACGGCCTGATCGAGGGCTCGGATGTCCCCGGCCAGCGCTGGGGTCCGTTCACGACCTTCGCCGGCCTGTGGGACCGCGCCACCGGCGCCACGCCTTTCGACGTCGCGCCGAAACTGCTGGCGGCCCGGGACCGGATCGACGGCGACACCGTCATGGACATGACCGTGTCCTCCGACACCATCGGCGGGTCCTCGGGCTCGCCGGTCGTCAATGCGAAGGGCGAGATGGTCGGCGCCAATTTCGACTCCACCGTCCTGACCCAGCGCAACGCCTATGGCTACGACCGTCAGGTCAACCGCAGCGTCATCGTCACCACCGGCGCGGTGACCACCGCCCTGCGCGACGTCTACGACATGGACGGGCTGGTGTCGGAACTGGAAGCCCGGTGAGCGAACCCGTCTTCCGGACGGCCACCGTCGAGGATCTGGAGCCTCTACACGCCCTGATCACACGCGCCTATCGCGGCGACGCGGCCCGGCTGGGCTGGACCCACGAGGCCGACCTGCTGGACGGCCAGCGGACCGACGTCGAGGCTCTGCGCGAGGTGGTCGAGGCCGCCGACAAGGTCATCCTGATGGCACACCACGGCGGCGTCCTGATCGGCTGCGTCATGCTGACGCGACAGGACGACGGCTCGGCCTATCTGGGCATGCTGTCGGTCGATCCCCTGCGCCAGTCCAGCGGCCTCGGCCGCCGCCTGCTGGTCGTCGCCGAGCGCGAGGCGGCCTCACGCTTCGGCGCCGCCCGCATCGAGATGACCGTCATCCGCCAGAGGCCCGAACTGATCGCCTGGTACGAACGCCGCGGCTACGCCCTGACCGGAGCGACGGCCGACTTTCCCATGGACGACGAACGTTTCGGCCTGCCGAAACGCCGCGATCTGCAGTTCGTGGTGCTGGCCAAAGCCCTCCAGGGCCAACCCTCAGCGCCCTCAGGCAGCGAGCCTTAGCCGCCCAAGGAATGCGCTCAGGCAGCGAGCGACCGCGTCGCGAGCGTTAGCGCCCAAAGAAGATTCAGATGGCCCTCAGGCCATCTGCCGCCGCGCCTTGTCGAAATACTGCCAGCCGGTCCACAGGGTCACCAGCGCCGCCGCCCAGATCAGGGTGTCGGCGAACAGCTGGAAGTTCTCGAGGTAGGTGAAGTCCCAGCCGAAACCGTCCCAGTTGCGCGCCAGCAGCTGGGCGCCCAGGGCCACCATCTGAAGGGTGGTCTTCCACTTGGCCAGGGTCGTGACCTCCAGCTTGACCTTGCCGGCCGTCGTCTCGCGCAGGGCCGAGACGGCGAACTCGCGGAACAGGATCAGGCCGCAGGGAATGGCGATCTGCGGCACCGAGCCCGAGGTCAGCACGCCCAGAATGGCGCCGGTGACCAGAATCTTGTCGGCGATCGGATCCAGGATCGCGCCCCAGCGGGTCGTGGCGTTCCAGCGACGCGCCAGATAGCCATCGACCCAGTCGGTCGAGGCGGCGATGACGAAGATCCAGAAGGCGGTCCGGTACAGGGCGAACTGGTCGTCCGGGCTCAGATAGGACGACAACAGGGGCACGCCCCCGGTCGCGCCGGCCAGAATCAGGAACATCACCACCCCGGCGAACAGCCGGATGCCGGTCAGGATGTTCGGGATCGGATTGGCGTGATGCGGCTTGTCCACGGCGGGCGACGGCATGGGGGGCAGAGGAGGCTGGGACACGGGGACATCCGATGATCGGGCGGTCAGGGCCCTTTGATTGATCAATCCTTCTAGGCCAAGGCGGTTGCGGTGTCAGCCAAGCTTGGCGCCGGTGGCCGGTTCCGGCCTTCTGGTTTATTCCGGAGGACATGAGGAACCTGATCCCCGATCCCGAGGTCGTCGCGCCCAATTTCAAGAAGCGGCTGTCGGGCGTGACCACGACCCTGCTGCGGGTCGTTCCGGTCCAGGCGCGCAGCCTGCGGATCGCGGCCCTTGGGCCCGAACTGCCGGAGCAGACGCCCCAGATCCGGTTCCGCGACGTGCCCAAACTGGCCCGGCGGCCACAGGGGCGGCCCTTCCGCATCTGGCACGCCCGCCGTAACATCGAGATGCTGCCCGGCCTGATCCTGCGCTCGCTGGGTTTTCCGCTGAAGCTGGTTTTCACCTCGGCGTCCCAGCGCAAACATTCGGCCTGGAGCCGTTTCCTGATCGCCCGGATGGACGCGATCATCGCCACCTCGACCATGGGCGCGGCGTATCTGAAGCGGTCCTCGACCGTGGTCACGCACGGCATCGACATCGCCGTCTTCCGCCCGCCCGTCGCGAACGAGGCCCCGCCCGCCGTTCTGACCGACGCCGTCGCGCGCGGCCAGGTCATCGGCTGTTTCGGCCGCATCCGGGCGCAGAAGGGAACCGACGTCTTCGTCGACGCCATGATCGCGGTTCTGCCTCATTATCCCGACGCCTCGGCGGTCGTCCTGGGCCGGGCGACCACCGAACAGGCGGGCTTTCTGAGCGAACTCAAGGCCCGTGTCGCCGCCGCCGGCCTGACCGACCGCATCCTGTTTCCCGGCGAGGTCGGGCCGCTGGAGACGCCGGAATACTACCGCCCCCTGTCCCTGTTCATCGCCCCCCAGCGCTGGGAAGGCTTCGGCGTGACCCCGCTGGAGGCCATGGCCTCAGGCGTGCCGGTCGTGGCCACCACGGTCGGCGCCTTCGCCTCGCTGGTGGTCGAGGAAGAGACCGGCTCCCTGATCCCGCCCGGCGACATCGCGGCCATGGTCTCCGCGACCCGCCGCTGGCTGGACGACGAACCGGCTCGCGCTGCGGCCGGCGTCGCCGCCCGCGCCCGCGTCGCCGCCCACTTTTCGATGGAGGCCGAGGCCGAGGGCATCAACGCCGTCTACGCCGCCCTGTGGAACGCCGCCTAGGCCTTCCAGCGAATCGGCAGGATCGACCGGAACTCGCCATCGTCGAAGGTCGCGGGACGCAGGACGATATCGGTCAGCCGGCGCAGATGCAGCCCGGCCAGCCGGATCTGGGTCATCACCCGACGCTGGCGGAAGGCCGCGCTCTTGCGCTCCTTCGGCGCCCCGATCCGGTCCTTGTTGATCGAGGTCGAGATGACGATGCCGGGATCGAACCCGCGCTCGGTCAGGATATGCGCCTGCTGCGCCAGCGCCGGCTCGACCTGCGCCATGTTCAGGCGCGCCACCCCGAACAGGAACGCGTCCGACGGCGCGGCCGTGCGCTCGGCCAGAGCCAGCAGCTTCGCCGCCCCCGCCGGAGAGACGTGATAGGCGGCCGACCCCGTCTTGTCCCGCATCACCCGGGTGACGCTGAAGTCGTCGGCATGATGATCGGGCTGGCGGGCGAAGAATTTCCGCCGCCCGAAATCCTCCAGATTGATCAGGTCATAGCCCGCCGGCAGACGTTCGATCACCGAGGCGAACCGGGGCGACAGCACCGCGTCGTCCTCCAGCACGATCAGCCCCTCGGGCCGATCCAGCGCCATCTT
>Ga0247808_10000316_pt1 | contig 24559 bp, 20 predicted proteins | sample UWRJL089202R1_FD_179914 | JGI IMG/M metagenome (GOLD analysis project Ga0247808, IMG submission 179914) | Plant litter microbial communities from Arlington Agricultural Research Station in Wisconsin, United States - UWRJ-L089-202R-1 | ecosystem: Environmental > Terrestrial > Plant litter >... | reverse complement strand
TCTGAGGCATGCAGTCGAGCAGCAGTTGCGCGAGGCTGGCGATCTCAGTTACGTGCAGTTTCAGATCCTGGCCCGTCTGGGCGACTCGTCCGAGGGAGGCCTGCGAATGACGGATCTCGCCGACGGCGTGGTCTACAGCCGCAGCGGACTCACCCATCAAGCGCAGATCCTGGAACAACGAGACCTTGTCAGCCGGGGTCCCTCGACCGAAGACGAACGCAGCACCACCGTCACCATTACCACTCAAGGCCGCGAGCTCTTGACGGTAGTCTTTCCTGGCCATATCGCCCTGCTCCAGAAGCTGCTGCTCGAACCGCTCACCACAGAAGACGTGGCTTCTCTCGACGACGTCTTGGGTCGGGTGCGCGACCACATGCGATCCTCGCCGCCCCGTTCGGCGACACCGCGCCGACGCAAATCGCGCTGATTCGTCGCGGCCAGCGAGACGCATGGCGATCTCGGTAGTAATCAGCACTAACGCCTCATCCGTCCTCGCGCAGGTCGAGAAGCCGCGAACGCCGAATTCGTCGCTCAGGATCCACCGTGTCCGCAATAGCCCGAGCGCGCTCAAGCACGTCGTCGCGCAGCGCCGAGGGGGCGGTCGCTGCCGCCTCGAGCCATGACCCGGGGGCGACTCCAGTGTCGGCGTCGACCCAGGTCTCGCGCATCGCCGCGAGTCCGGTGTCGATGCGGGCCCGGTCCGCCACCATAAGGGATCCGACGGCGTGGTAAATGAAGGTGCCGGGTGGGGAGACGACGGCACCCTGTCGGCGGGTCGGAGCACCGGCAGTGTGGCGGATTTCGACCATGACCAACGGCGAGTCGTCCGTCGCGGCGGCGGTCATGATCCGCTCGCCGAAGTCAGGGGTGGAGTCGTCGAGCCAGCGGGCGTCGCCCACTCCCGGGGAGGCTCCGGGCGGATCGAGGTGGATACGGGCGAGTCCCGCCGAATCCTTGCGTCCCCAGTCGTCAACCACCGGGGTTGCGACGGCACGCATGGCGTGGAGCAGCGCCGCCGCCCCGTCCGGTCCGTCCGGGTCGGCGACGGCCAGGTGAACGGCAACCTGCCCGTGGAGTTCCTCCGGAAACGGAGGCACTGGGGGGACGTGCATCACGGCGATGCTCGTCGACACACTCGGGCCTATCTGCTGAAGTCCAGTCCTCCATGCGGCGATTAGTTCAGTCAGTGCGGAGCCGTGCCAAAGGAGCAGTCCGGCGTGGAGGTCGGGAACGGGCACGAGGTCGAGTTCCAGAGTGTGGGCGATCCCGACGCCTCCGGCCCCGCGAAAGGCCCAGATGGCGTCGCGGTCGACCTGTTCGGCGGCATCGTCTGCGGCGATACGGTACTCGCCGCAGCCGTCGACGTAGTGGACGCGTCGGAGGCTTCCGCTAGCGAGACCGTCACGGCGCACCAGCCAACCGATGCCACCGGCGAAGGTGTAGCCGGAGACGGAGACGCTCGGGGCGGAGCCAGCCAGCCCGATCAGCCCATGCTTCTCGGCCGCAGCATTCACTGCACCCCAGGTGGCACCGGCGCCGACGGTCGCGATACGCGACACCGGATCGATGGCCACATCGTCGAGGGCGGCCGTGTCAAACAGGACAGTATTCTCGTCGACCGAGGCACCGGCGCCGTGTCCCGTGGCTTGGACGACGACCTCGAGCCTGCGCCCAAGAGAGTGCTCGAGGGCCGCCACATCGTCGAGGGCGGCGGCTATGTCTGCCGGAATGCGGATTCGTGCGACCCGGGCGGGACGCTGGGTGGAAACGGAGTTGTGCGGGCGAACCGCGGATAAGTATTCATCACTGCTGTCGTTGAAGAGCATAGCTCGACTCTAGTCTCAAACGGACGATTTCGTCCGCTTCCTTGTCGTGCCGTTGTTGAACGTTTGGCGATGCCCTATGGTGCCGCGGGTCCTGCAATCCCGCGCAGGAACACGGACCGCTGCTCTGCAGCGCTCTCGGTCCATCCTTGGACGCTCGACATCGGTTGCGCCAACATTGCGCCGAACCTGACGACGGTCAGCCCGGTGATCTCGGGCCGGAGGGAACCGTCGGCGTGGCCGCGGTCGATGATCTCCGCGATCAGCCGTTTGAGCTCGTCGCGCAGCCGCGCCGACTCGGTGTTCTCGGACCGCGGAGCACCGTGCAAGGGGAGCACGAATTCGTCCCGGTGCTCGAAACTCTGTCGCAGGTACCTGTCGACCGCGTCGAGCCCCGACATGCTCGAAGCGAGAGCGTCCACGGCTTCGGCGATAAGGATCCGGTACGCACGCTCTTGGAGTGCCTCCAGGAGCGCCGCTCGGTTCGGGTAGCGCCGATAGAGGGTCCCGATGCCGACTCCCGCATCCGCAGCGATCTGAGCGAGAGGCACGTTCTTCCCCTCCGCAAGCCCTGATCGGACCGCGGCAGCCAGCACGCGCTCAGCGTTGACCATCGCGTCGCTGCGGAGCTTTTTCGGCTGATCGGACAACATGATGGTTCATATCGTATGCTCCGAAACCTTGGCCTACTCCGCTATCGACGGTCGAGCACGGCCGAAGACGCCCGTCAGGGAGCCGTGTCGACAACGGTGGTGGATACGGCAGTGTACGACTGTTCGGTGCCGGCGGGGACTGCTCCTATTGCGGCGGCCGAAAGCGTCCGCTCGCCGATGAAGAGCCCGGTCGTGGGGTCAACAATGATCTCGCGCGTGCCGGGATCGGCATCCAGGCTGAACGCGATGCCTGTGCGCCCGTCGAGCACGGCGTTCCCATCGGTGATGCGGATGCCAGGAAGCAATGCCAGTGCCCGATAGAGGACTGATCGCTGACTCGCGGGCATGGTCCCGTCGCGGAGGAGCTGAGCGGCGTAGGCGAGGGCGCCGTCGTCCGTTCCGTCGCCGTAGGGCAGTTCGTGCAGGAAAGTGAGAGTCTGCTCTGGCGTCTCCGGTAGAGGGACGTCGGCGATCTCGCCGCCCAATTCGTCGGCCTGTTCGAAACCTCCGTCAGCAGCTCGCACCACACGAACGACCCCGCCGCGGACCGTCTCCTTCCAATCCCGTTGCGCTGCAGCGTGAGAGGCCTCGCCGTAGAACGCGGTCGCAGGTTGGGCCGTCAGTCTTCGCACCCAGTCCTGACCGGGGTCAGCCGGAATGAAGACCTCCCTGGTTGATGGTGCAAGGTACGCGTTGAGCTGGTCGTCGGCGTCGTGTTCGTAGGCCAGGTAAGCCGCCTCCGTCGTTACCTTCAGATATTGACCGGGACCGACGAAAGGATCGCTGGTGGTGATGGTCACGTCGGCAGCATCGCGCAGGGCTTCGGCGGCGGTTGCGCTGTCGGTTGCCGGCCACGTCACCACGGCGGTAATCGCGATCGCGGCGGCGACGGGTATCGCGATGAGTCCCGTAAGCAATGGGGTACGCACTCGGCGGTGCCGCATACGGGCGGCTCGAGGCACGGTCTGCTCGACGTTGTCGATGAGAATCCGGCGGAGGGCGGCGCTCTGGGTGGGGTCGGGCGAGTTCATAGTTGTGTGCTCATTTCCAGTTCAGGGGTGAGGGCAGATTCGTCGAGCAGCCTCGCGAGGGCCTTCTTCGCCCGATGCAGTCGAGACTTCACGGTGCCGACAGGGAGTCGGAGGACTTCGGCGGCCTCCATTTCGGTGAGGCCCTCGAGAACGCACAGGGTCACAACGTCGCGGTGCTGAGCGCTCAGATGGCGAAGCGCTTGCACGGCTTCGCCATCGTCGACCAGCTCATCCGGGCCGGCAACCGTCTCGGCTGGCGGCACCTTCGCGAGAAGATCCCGGTATCGGCGAGAGGAACGCGATACATTTCTCGCCGAATACGAAGCGGTCAGCAGCAACCACGGCAGCAACGAACCGTCGACGAACCGCACGGAGGCTCGCTTGCGCCACGCTTCGAAAAACGTGATGCCGACGACATCCTGTGCATCCTCGGTCCTCGATACGAGCGCGAGGCTGTGACGGTACACGCGGTGATGATGACGGTCGAAGACGCGCGCAAACGCTTCGCCGTCGCCTTGGAGGGCGAGACGCCATTCGGCGTCGTCGCTTTCAGAGTTGCTCATACCTGATATGTCCAACACAAGACGAAAAGTTCCCCCGTTTCAGGATTGGGATCACGAGAGTCTCGCCGGGTGAACCGCCTCGATCGCTTTACCGAAGCTCGGCCGTGAGACACGAGCCCCAGGCACACCACGATTCAACTACGGGTCATCCCGCCTCTCGCCGACGGTGAGTAAGTGGGTTTCTTGACGGCTCAGCGTCTGCTGGCAGGTCGAGACCCGTGCACAACGACAGCAGCCGCTTCGCAACGAATCCACACCATTGCTGCAAAACAAAACCCCACCGCTTCCCTGCGTGGGAAACTGTGGGGCTTGTTGCGATCGACCGACTAAAATATTCGATCTAATCAGCTTTTATTCTGGTGCGCCCGGAGGGATTTGAACCCCCGACCTATTGATCCGTAGTCAATTGCTCTATCCGCTGAGCTACGGGCGCATCTTGTAGGGCCAAAACCCAACCTGACGACTATACCAGCCCGGAGAGGGTAGTCGCGTACAGTCCGGTGCTTTCAGCCCACTCTCCGCCTCTTTGGGTGGGTATTCAGGGTGGATGACGCGGCTCCGCGGTGATCATTTTGCGACGGCGTCGCGTCCTCCGCAGATGGCCAGCGGTGCCGCCCTACCCCCGAGATCCCGCGACAGAACGGCCCCATAAGGATGCGAATCAGCCCGGCATGTGCGTCTGCGGCGAGGTTGCGTGGCGATGGGCGCACCCACTCCAAAATCAGTCAAAAGTTTTTTGGAGAGCGGGATGACGCCACCAACGACAAGGGCCCGGCTTCCACACACAGTGCAGAAGCCGGGCCCAGCCGGAGGAACTTAGACCCGGGGGTCGGAAGGACGCTGCTTAGACGCTCGTCGCGTCATCCACCTCGCCCACAAGCTCCTCGATGATGTCTTCAAGGAACAGCACACCCGTGATGCGACCGTCGGCATCGAACGAGCGGGCAACGTGAGCGCCAACCCGACGCATGGACGCGAGAGCGTCCTCGATGTCGGAGTCGCGCAGAACCGAGCTCAAGCGACGAATGCGCTTGGCCGGAATTGGGCGGGCGAACTTCTCGGGCGTCGTGAGGTCGAGCACATCCTTGAGGTGCAGGTAGCCGGTGGGATCCCCGCTCTCGTTGGTCAGGATGTAGCGGGAGAACCCGTGGGTCGCGACCTCACGCTGGATGTCGGCCGGGGTCGACGTCGCGGGAATCAGCACCATATCGGCGAGAGGAACCTCGACGTCCGACACCTTCTTCTCGGTGAACTCGAACGCGGCGGTCAGCGTGCCAGACGCATCGGCCAACACACCCTCACGGGTGGACTGCTCCACAATGTTCGCGACCTCATCGAGTGTGTACGTGCTCGTCGCTTCATCCTTCGGCTCCACCTTGAATGCGCGCAGCACCATGTTGGCCAACCAGTTGAGGCTGAAAATCACGGGCCGGAACACCTTGCTCACCAGCACCAGCGGGGGCGCGAGCAGCAGTGCGGCACGGTCGGGAACGGAGAACGAGAGGTTCTTGGGAACCATCTCACCGATCACCACGTGCAGGAAGGTGACGAGCAGCAGGGCCACGATAAACGCGATCACGCTGATGGCCTCTTCGGGCAGCGGGGTGAGCGCCAGCGGGTACTCGAGCAGGTGGTGAATCGCCGGCTCGGACACGTTGAGAATCAGCAGCGAACAGACGGTGATACCCAGCTGGCTCGTTGCGAGCATCAGCGTGGCATGTTCCATCGCCCACAGGGTCGTCTTCGCCGCTTTGCTGCCAGCTTCGGCGCGGGGCTCGATCTGCGAGCGTCGCGCCGAAATCACGGCGAACTCAGCGCCAACAAAAAAGGCGTTGACGAGAAGCAGCACCACCAGCCAGGCAATGCCCGGGAGGAACTCACTCATTGTCTAGGTCCTTCGAAATGTTGTTGACAAGTGCATCGTGTTTGGTGACAGGGATACCGTCGGCGACAGGCACCGCGGCGGTGTACCGCAACCGGTCGACCCGGGGTCCGTCGACGCGTTCCACCCGGAGGATTCCGGCGTCGATCTGCACCTCATCGCCAACCTCGGGGATGCGGTCGAGCTGGTCGGTGACAAACCCGGCGATGGTTTCGTAGTCATCGTCGGCGGGCACAATAACGCCGGCACGCTCGAACAGTTCGTCGGGTCGCAGTGACGCGTCGAAGGTGATGGAGCTTCCTGTTCGGATGACGCCCGATTTCGAGCGATCGTGCTCGTCCTCGAGTTCACCGATGAGTTCCTCAACGAGGTCCTCGAGGGTGACGATTCCGGCGGTTCCGCCGTACTCGTCGGTGACAATCGCGATCTGGAACCCGCTGCGACGCAGCAGACCCAAGAGCGTGTCGACGTTCATCGATTCGGGAACCTGAAGCGGTTCGACCATCAACGACTCCGCCGTGACGTTGGCGCGCTCGTCGAGGGCAACCGCGAACGCCTGCTTGACGTGAACAACACCAACGATGTCGTCGACGTCATCCCCAATCACGGGGAATCGGGAGAATCCGGTGGATGACGCGGCCACCAGAATGTCGTCGGCTGTCGCGTCACGCTCCACCGCAGTCATCCGTACGCGGTGCGTCATCACGTTCGATGCGTCGTGATCGGAGAACCGAAGGGTCCGCCCGAGCAGCGTCGCGTGGTCTTGGTCGAGCATTCCCTCGAGTGCCGAGCGGCGCACCAGGGAGCTGAGCTCTTCTGCAGAGCGGGCGCCCGACAGCTCTTCCTTGGGCTCGATTCCAAACCCGCGGATGATCGTGTTTGCGGTGTTGTTGAAGAGCAGGATCACCGGCTTGAAGACCGTAGTGAATGCGGCCTGAAACGGGATCACAAACTTTGCGGTGGTGAGTGGCAGCGCGAGGGCGAAGTTCTTGGGAACCAGCTCGCCGATCACCATCGAGAACAGGGTGGCAATGAGGATGCCGATAACGGTACCCACAACCGGGACGATGCCCTCGGGGATTCCGACACCGAGCAGTGGGCCGCGCAGCAGAGCGCTGACGGCAGGCTCGAAGGTGTATCCGGTGAGGAGGGTCGTCAGTGTGATGCCAAGCTGGGCGCTCGACAGGTGAGTCGACGTGATCTTGAGCGCTTTGATGGTCGCGCCGAGGCGCTTCTCCCCGCCGCGCTCGCGCGCTTCGAGGTCATTGCGGTCAAGGTTGACGAGGGAAAACTCCGACGCAACGAAGAAGCCGGTTCCGACGGTGAGGACGAGGCCAACACCGATCATGATCCACTCATACATGTTTCGCCCCCTCCCTTACGCGAACCAGAACTACGGTCGAGTAGAAAGCGGGCGAGGATCTATGTGAAGGGGGGTCATCCATGGTCTCGACAGCCTATCGGTTAGATGGCCGACAGGTGCTGGGAAAGTACCGTTACCCGCTGAAGCCGACGGAACAGGTCTCTTGCTGCGCCGTCTGGCCCTTGATGCCACCAAGTGCGGACGTCGTCGGCTCTGCGGTCGGCGTCTCGGTGACGGAGCCATCTCCGGGATCGACCGGGGTTGTGGGGTCAACGGGAGCAGTGGTCTCGTCGACGGGAACATCGGGGTTCAACTCCGAACCGTTGCCGAGCGCTTCGTCGTCGAGCACGATGGGCTGGTCAGTCGCGATGGTGGCAAAGAGTTCGTCGGCGAGCGACTGAACCGGTACCACTTTGGCGGGGAAGTCCGGATCTTCGGCGACGGGGAACTGAACCAGCGCCATGGTCTCGAGATCGACGGTACGCAGGCTCTGCGCCATCGACACCATGGTGTCGATCGCGGTCAGCGACTCGGACAGGCGGGCGTTGGTCGCTGCGACATTGGCCAGCGCATAGAGACGTGAGAAGTTGAAGAGAGTGTCGTCACTCTTGATCTGGCGCAGCAGGGAGGACATGTAGACCTGCTGCGAGGAGATACGGGAGAGGTCACTGCCATCGCCCACACCGTGTCGGGTGCGGAGGAACTGCAACGCGGTGGAGCCGGAGATGACGTTGGTGCCGGCGGGGAGGTCGAGGCCGGAGTACGCGTCCTTGATGGGGTCCGCGAGGCAGACAGGCACACCGCCAACCGCGTCGGTCATCTGGACCACGGCGTTGAACGACATCTGGGCGGCGTACGGGATGTCGAGGCCCGTGAGCTCCTCAGCGGTACTCACAACACACCCGAGACCGCCGCGACCCATGGCGGAGTTGAAGGACACGTTGGTCTGCGCCGGCGAAGTGGTGCCGGTAGTGGGGTCCGTGCAGCGGGGCTGATCGGTAACGAGGTCGCGGGGAATACTGACAACCGTGGCGCTCGTGTGGTCCGCCGAGACGTGCAGCAAAATGTTGACGTCATTGAGAACGCCATCACGTTCGCCGTACGCGGCGTCCTGATCGACGTCGTTGTCCACACCCACAACCATGAGGTTAAAACTGCCGTTGATGGGGCCGATCTGGGGTGGTTCGGTGTCGTCGGGACTCGAGATGTCGACCGCGTTGTCCTGGATAGCGGTGCCCAGGTTATTGAGTGTGATCGCCGCAATGGACCCGGCGCTCACCAGGCATACCGCCAGCACCATACCCACGAGTTTGAGGAGGCCGTGCCAGCCGGAGTTTCGTGGCAGACGACCGTGTCGCGCCAAGTCCGTCGCCGCGCGACGATCGCGTCGTCGCGGAGAACTGGGCGGAGGCGGGTTTCGATCGGTCATCGGGCGCAAGTATAAGCATTTCGACTTGGGTGTCTACCGAAAAAGCATGGGGCTTTACCGAGACAGTCAGCCCCGCGGCACAAACAGCACCACGAGGGAGACCACAAACGAGAGCGCCCCAATGCCGATGAGGATGAGTCCAAGGGCGCGAAGAACTTTCTCTCCGTGCCCAACAACTTCGAACCGCACGCGGTGCGGCGCACGACGGTGGTAGTGCACGTGGAGCTCGTCGGGATCCGTGATCGCCGAGTGCTCGTCGGGATGCAGCTCGCGCTTATGGAGTTCGCCCTCCGTCGTCATCCATCGCAATTGAGAAGAGCCGTTTTCATCAACAACAACAGCGTCGGTTTCGACCCACCCCGAGCGGGCGGCACGAAGGATCAACACCACAATCAGGCACCCCACCCCAAGGAGTAGGCCGATCCACGTAAACAGCTCGGCAAGGTTTTCGACGAGGTCAAGGACGTGGCTCACTGCCCCATGTTAACGTTTCGGGCGCGATTCATTGCACCTGGCTGGTGGTGATGATCCTCGTCCACGGACCCTCGGGAACGTCTTCGTCGTCGACGAACCGCCAATCGACCGGCTCGATGTAATCAAGCTTCGGAAAGCCGAGGCACGAGTTCAGCGCGGGAGACACGTCCAGCCCGGCACTCGCCCACTTTTTGTTGAGTGGGCGTCGATCGGTGGTACTGAAGACGTAGTCGGCGTCGCTGTACTCGGCCGGACCGGCATCCTGGATCTGCCCGTAACACGTGACATCCCCGCGGCTGATCTGCACCCACCGGTTCTTCATGTAGCTGAAGTTGCTGTCACCGACATGGTCGGAATACGGCTGCTCCGTCGCCCAAGGAATCACGCGATCGCGGTCGGCAAAACCGATGGGGTTGTTGATGTCGTCGTAGGGAAGGTCGAGGTAGAACGGGTTCTCGAGTGGGGTCATGTTGAGCGGAAAATAGCCATTGGATGCGACACGTTTCTCGGTCTGGCATGCACCGTTTTCGTCAATGTAACCGTCGCACCCGCCGTAACTCTCAATCCACAACGAATCGTAGGTTGACAGCACCTGGCTACCGTCGCTCGCATCCGGGTCGAGGATCTCCCCCACCCAAAACGTTGTTGCGGTGATATTGGTGTGCAGCGGGTACTTCTCGCTCACGCCCTCGACCTCTCCTTCAGAGTTTCCCTGGGTGCATCCCGTAACGGCGATGTTCACCGCCACTACCGCGGCGAGCGCCATGAGGGTGCGTGCAATACGCACCCTCATGGCGCTCGATCTGTGAGCCCCCACCACCTAGTGGGCGGTGGTGTGGGGACCGTTCATGTGCACTTCAATCGGTCCCTTCACTGCGGGTCGAACGGGGATCTCGTCAGCGACCTGTGCGGCACCAATCGGCGCGGGGGCACCCACGGCGTCGTACAGGCTGTAATCGTCAGTGACGATTTCACCATTGCTGAAGATGTTCAGGCCGTAGCTGATACCCGATATTCCCGCGGGAATCGGTGGGTTTCCCACACCGCTTCCGTGTAGGTCGGGCTGATATCGAACCACGGGCTCGAGGTCCAGTACTGCCAGGCGCCGCTGTCCGTTCGCAGGTACACCGTGAACTGGGTGACAGCGGTTGAGGTGTACCAGGCCCGGAGCGAGTATGAGTGACCGGGGACAACCGTAGGACTACACGATCCACCATCGAACTGGGGAAGCAGTTTCGCGTCCCCATCCGTGTAATTCGTCATGGTCACTTTGCCGGCCGTGCCGCCGGTGCGTCCCGGTGAAACAGTGCTGTACCCGGGGGTGTTCGCTCCGTATCCGCCCTGCATCCAGCAGTCCGGGAGTCCGACCAGACCCGGGGTCTCCATCGAGGAGTTCACCACCGCGTTGACTCCGGGACCCGCCGCCGGCGTTGTCGGACCAGCCACGACGGGCTGGGCCGATCCTCCGATGGCGTCACCGACGGTCTTCACAACGGTGTTGTTGGACTGGGCACGGGGTGCCAGCCATTCGACAAAGTCCTCGAAGAGCGCCGGTGTTGTCGTCGGATCGCTACATCCGCTGTCACAGATGTTGTGGAAGGTGAGCTGTACCCACCCGCCGCCACTCTGTTCTGCGTTGGTGACCGCGTTCTGGAGATCGGTGAGGGTCCAGCTGGATTCCACCTGGTCGAGCGCCCGTGTGTAGTACGGGTTTTCAGGCGGAAGGGTCTCGGCGAAGTCACAGTCCGAGCAACCGAAGCGGGACTGGATATCGCCGAGCATCCGAGCGCTGTTGTACCCACAGTTCTGGGCGGCGGCCTCCACATCGGGGGTGCTACTGGCGAACGGGTAGGCGAAGCTGCGAACGGTGTACCCCCAGCTGGTGAGCACGGAGCGATCGTTGCAGATCTGCCGGGCAACCTCATCGGCGGGGAGTGTCGCGAGGTCCGAGTGACCGACCGTGTGACCACCAATCTCGTGACCGGCCGCCGCGAGCGAATCCACCTGCGTCCGAGTCATGTAGTCGGCGGCGCCGACGTATCCGGAGATGATGTAGAACGTACCGTCGAGGTTATAGTTATTCAGCGTTGTGGCCGCCGCGATTTGGTTGGCATCACCATCGTCGAACGTAAGGCTCACCACGGTCTGTGGGCCAGCCACCGCGGCGGGTGCCGCCGGGGTGATCGGCGCCGCAGCTGCGGTTGACGTGGATGCGACACCGAGCGGCGAAGCCACCCCAACGAGCGCGGCGGCAACGGCCAGCGCCCCGGCCATCACCACCAGCGTTCGCCAGCGTGACTGCCGTGGTGACGAACTGCGCCAAGCGCGCCCGCGGCGATGCATCGCTGTATCTAATTTATGCACGATTGAACTTCCTTCTCGTGTTGTTAGTCGACCGTTACGGACTTCGCGAGGTTTCGCGGCTTGTCGACATCGCGCCCGAGAGACACCGCGAGTTCTCTGGCGAGAATCTGGAGCGGTGCAACGGATTCCAGCGGCCCCCACTGCTCCATCCCGCCCCGGAGGGGCGAGGCGATGCTGAGGCCGAGCGCCGGAATTGTGCTTCCGGTGGCACCAATCCGGATCACCTGGCCGCCGCGTGCGGCGACCTCGGCGATGTTGCTCGCGAGCCGGGGATCGCCGTTGTCAACCACAACAACAGGCGTTCCCTCTTCGATCAAGGCAAGCGGTCCATGCTTGAGCTCGCCGGCCGGGTAGTGCTCCGCCCAGCGATACGTGAGTTCTTTGAGCTTCAGTGCGCCCTCCGCTGCGTACACCACACCGGATCCGCGCCCCAGGAACACAAACCCGGTGGCATCACGCACTGTGGCGACCACCTCGGGAATGCTTTCGCGGGAGGACGCGATGGCGTGAGCCAGCAGGTCGGGGATACGCCGCAGGTCCGCCACCTGACGGTGTGCGTCAGCACGCGTCATCCGCCCCGATGCGACCAACGAGGACAGTGCGTACGAGACCCCCGTCACCACCTGCGCCACAAAGGTTTTTGTAGCCGCCACCCCAATCTCGGGGCCAGCGAAGCAGTTCACCACCGAGTCGGCCTGGCGGGCCAACGTCGAGTGGGGGTTATTGGTGAGTGCCATCAGGGACGATCCGCTGCCCAGCTCGTCGATGGCGCGCAGTATGTCCGCGGTCTCCCCCGACTGGCTGATCGCGAGCACCAGCGTGTTCGGTTCGAGCACCGCCGTGGATGCTTCGCTGGCGACGAGATAATCGTGCGCGACGCCACCAAGGCGGCTGAAGGCCGACCCAATGATCCGCCCCGCGTTGAGGGAAGTACCGCAGCCAAGGACGGCGACTCGTGAGAAGTCAGCCATCCCCGTGCTGCGCCACAGCGCCCCGTTGGCGATGCCCGGTGCGAGTTCATCGAGAATGCGGGCGGCCACTTCGGGCTGCTCGTCGATCTCTTTGTCCATGTAGTCGGTGTGACGGATGAGCTGACGCATCGACCCGGTCCACGTGCTGCGGATGGGGGTCGGTGCCGCGGTCGGCATACCGGCGTTGGTCCAGACAAACTCGTCTGCGATCTCGACCACGTCTCCGTCGCGCAGCGCCCAGTAGTCGTCCGCCCACTCTGCGATCGCCCCGATGTCGCTTGCGACAAAATCGCCGCGGGTGGTGCGGGCAACAAGAAGCGGTGAACGGTGTGTGGTGGCCACCATTTTGCCGGTGGTCACGTCGAGCAACACGAGAGCCCACGATCCGTGGAGGCGACCGAGAATGCGCGACACGGCCACGCGCAGGTCACCGGTCTCGGCGAGCGCGTCTTCCACAAGGTGGACAACCACTTCACTGTCGACCTCAGACGCGAAAATGTGCCCCTGGGCCTCTAGCTCGCTGCGCAGTTCGTCGGCGTTCTCGATGATGCCGTTGTGCACCACGTTGAGGCGGCCGGAGCAGTCCGAGTGCGGGTGCGCGTTGGTCTCCGTGACAGCACCGTGCGTCGCCCACCGGGTGTGACCAATGCCCACACCCGTCAGGGCGGGGCCATCCCACCCGGCAAGGAGGGTGCCGAGTGACTCGACCCGGTTGACGGTTCGGACGGTCGCGGTGGTGTCGGTCGCAGTACGGATGGCCACACCCGCCGAGTCATACCCGCGGTACTCCAATAGGGTGAGCGCGCGCACGAGGAACGGTGCAGCCTCCTCCGTCGATCGGACGGCGACAATGCCACACATCAGAGCCTCCCGACACTGCTGGCGGGAAGGGGCGGAGCGGTGACCAGCGCGAGTTCGTCGGCTTCGGCCTCAGCATCGGCTTCGGCCAGCGCACCGAGTCCAGCCGCTACACGAAGAATGACCTCGTCGAGCGGGGTGGCCGGCACAAATCCGACGAGCTGGTTGGCACGGGTGTTGTCCGGCACCCGACGGCGCATGTCCTCAAATCCGGGGGCATAGGCCTCCTCGTAGGGAACAAGTTGGACGGTGCTAGCGCTGCCGGTCAACGCGATGATGCGTTCGGCGAGCGCCAGGATCGACACCTCTTCCGCGCCACCGAGGTTAAACGCCTGCCCGTAGGCCGAGCGCTCCTCCGCGATGCGGATGATGGCCGGCACAACGTCGCCGACATAGGAGAAGCACCGGGTCTGGTTGCCATCACCGAATACGGTGAGCGGTTCATTTCGCAGCGCCTGGCCAACCAGGTTCGGCACAACCATGCCGTAGCGGCCCGTCTGGCGCGGGCCCACCGTGTTGAAGAGACGCACGATGGCGACATCCAACCCGTATTCGGTCCAGTAGGCGTGCGCGAACGCCTCGTCGATGCCCTTCGCGGCGGCATAGGTCCACCGTGACAACAGGGGCGAGCCAAGGATGCGGTCGGAGTCCTCGTGGAGACGGTCGGCGGTGTTTTTGCCATAGATCTCGCTCGTTGACACCAAGAGCAGTGTCGCGCCGAACTCCTTGCACGCGTCCAGCACGTTCTCTGTGCCGTGGATATTGGTGCGCAACCCGGTCAAGGGTTCTTCGACGATGAGTTTCACCCCCACCGCAGCGGCAAGATGAAACACACGGTCGGATCCCTGCACCACGGACGCCACGGCGTCGCGGTCGAGGATCGAGCCGGTCACGACTGTAAGGCGGGGGTTATCGCGCACGCCGTCGAGGTTGCGCGCGGAACCGGTCGACAGGTTGTCGAGAACAACAACCTCGTCGCCGCGGTTCAACAGGTTTTCTACAAGGTGGCTGCCGACAAAGCCGGCGCCACCGGTTACTACACTTCTCATTGGTTTTTCGATTCCGTCGTCTACGCGGGCGGGTTACAGGAGGACGCTCTGCGGAAGTCCCGCATGGCGGTAAGTCGCGTCCAGTACGTACTGGTTGGGCGCGATCCACGACAGATCGCTCCCCGCGTGACGGGTGTGCAGAAGAACCAGATCAGCGTCGAAGTCGCCGGGATCGGTCAGCCCGACAACAACGTCACCGTTCGGAAGCGTGACGGTCTCGAAGTGAGGGTCAACGTAGCTCACGGTGGCGCCGTTGACTCGGAGGCCTTCGAGGATCTCGAGGGCGGGCGATTCACGAAGGTCTGCGACGTCCGGCTTGTATGAGACACCGACAACAACCACGCGCGATTTGCCGAGGCCCACGCCGTGGTCTGCGAGCAGTTCGCGAACCCGGTCGACGACCTTGTGGGGACGTGCCGCAATCTGCGTCATGGCCTGAGTGATCATGGGGGCTTCGACGTGCTCCTTGCGCAGCTGCCACAAGAGGTAGTGAGGGTCGCAGGGGATGCAGTGTCCGCCAACACCCGGACCCGGCATAAACGGCATAAATCCGTAGGGCTTGGTGGATGCTGCGTCAATCACATCGGTGACGGTGATGTCGAGTGCGCGGCAGATGTCGGCGAACTCGTTGGCCAGTGCGATGTTCACGGCACGGAACGTGTTCTCCAGCAGCTTCGTCATCTCCGCGGCAGCGAGGGAGCTGACGCGGTGGACGGTCGCATACCGGCCGAGGAGCGTCGCGGCAGCGAGCTCGCAGGCAGGCGTCGCTCCACCGATGACGCGGGGAACGTCGTCGTGGGCGACATCGGCGACACCGGGGTTGATGCGCTCCGCACTGAAGGCGACGAAAACGTCGACACCGATACGGAGGCCCCTGGCCTCGAGTGGCTTGACGAGGAGTTCATCGGTGCAGCCGACGTAGCTCGTGGAGGTGAGCATAGCGAGCTGGCCGGGAACGATGCGATCGACAACCATGGCGCAGGCCGAGCGAAGAATACGCAGGTCGGGCACAAGGTAATCATCGACGGGGGTGGGAACACACACGATGATTGCGGCGGCCTTGCTGAGCATGGCCGGGTCGAGGGTCAGAGCGAAGCCCGGGTCATCGAGGGCGGTGTCGAGGCGAAGGCGATCGGAATCGAGAAGATCTGCTTCGCGGGATCGGATGGTGGAGAGACGTTGAGGTGAAACGTCGAGCGCCAGAACGCGGGAACCCGCGTTATGAAACGCGAGCGCTGTAGGCAGCCCCACGTATCCGAGTCCGACGATTGCTACGTCGTAGTCAAATACCGGAACCGTCTGCGGGCGCGTCGGGTCGAGTTGCCAAGCGAGAGATTCGGGGCTCTCGGACTTGATTGTGGTGTCAAAAGTGGTCACTAGGTATTCCCTGACTTCCATTGCTGCGGCAGAACCGTGCGATAGAGCCCGGGCAAGACCTTAGGAGCCTGAAGAAGGGTAAGCGTCAGACAACGCGGTCCTCGTTGCGTCGGGTATCGCAGCGGATCTTGCATTCGATTGCGTCGTCACACTGTCGCCGTCTGATCACGCGACGGTCAATCGAAAATGTCGGAAATGCGGTTAACCACGGGGTCTGGTTTCGCTGGTTGCGGTCGCTGTGCCCGGAATGCGGTTCACCGCATGACATTGCGGTTTCTGTCACGGAGGAGCCGATTAGGTTGGCACAAAGTGCTCCGTCAGGGGACGGATCTGCCGCGCTTTTTTTACCCGAGTTGCCCGCGCTTACCCTAATTTCCAACGGAGAAATCTGATGCTCCCTTTTGTGATCCTCGTCGTACTTTTGGTTGGGGTGAGCACAATCTTGTGGTCCTCAATCGGTCTGATCCGTGTCATAGCGTCGTGGACGACGCGCGGCACTGGGAATGAGGTGCAGCCTCGTCATCCCGAGACCAAAGATGTCGCCGTGATCATCGCTGCACACAACGAAGAAATGGTGATCGGCGGCACACTGCGTTCGCTGGAGAAGCTCATGCCTGCCAGCAACATCTATGTGGTGTCGGACGGCTCGTCGGATCGCACCGTGGACATCGTGCGCGCTGAAGGTGTCAATGTTCTCGACCTGCACCCGAACCGGGGCAAGGCGGGAGCAATCGTTGAGGTGCTCGACTACTACGACATTCCCGAACGATATGAAGTGGTTCTTCTGCTCGACGCAGACACCCAGCTCACCCCGAACTACTTCGAGAGCGGGCTGCCACTGTTTGCCGATGATGACGTGGTCGCCGTAGCAGGTCGGGCGAGCACACTGACGAAGCCACGACCGAGCACCGCGGTTGGACGGATCCTGGTGTCGTACCGCAACCGCGTGTACATCGCGATGCAGTATCTCTTCAAATTTGGTCAGGCCGCGAAGTACGTCAACGTGGTGGCAATTGTGCCGGGCTTCGCGAGCATGTACCGCACCCGCATCCTCAGCAGCATCGACATTGACGCCCCCGACCTCAAAATCGAGGACTACAACATGACGTTCGAGGTGCACGCCAAAAAGCTCGGGCGAATCGCCTTTCACCCGCACGCCGCGATCGCACTGACGCAGGATCCCGACCACTTCGACGACTACCTCAAGCAGGTCGAGCGGTGGAACCTCGGCTTCTGGCAGACGGTGATCCGTCACCGTGTGCGGTTCTCGAAGTTCTGGCTGGCGCTCAGCCTCTTTATCGTCGAGCTCATGATCAGCAGTGTGCTCTTGATCTTGCTGGTGCCGGCGCTCGCGGTGACGCTGATGGCGACAGTGATTGTGGGGCTGGGGCTCGATGAATCCGGTACTGCCCAGATCCTGATGGACCTGTTGCCGCCGACACTGCTGATTCTCGGCATCTTTATCCCCGACTACGCGCTGACGATCCTGGCAGCGATCGTGGCACGCAAGCCGCAGTACCTGCTGATGGGGTTTGTGTTCCCGTTGTTCCGCGTTGTGGACGCGTTCCTCTGCGTGCGTGGACTCGTGGGCGCGTTGACGCTTCCCGCGTCGCACGGCACGTGGAAGAGCCCGCCCCGGCGTGGGACAGAGATCACCGCGTTCGAGCGTCCACGGGCCTTGGAATCCTTCGACACCGTCGAGTCGAAAGTCCCCGCTGGGTCGAGCGTCTCGGCTGGCTCGAGCGTCTCGGCGGGCTCCCGAGTCGGCTAGGCCTCGGGGCTTCCGTCCGAACGGGGCACCAGTTCGAATACGGGGTGATCGGATGACTCGGCCGCGAACGCCTCAGCTGGATCACTTTTATCGGCGGCGAAATACTTCGCCGTCACCGTAGTGATCGCGACGTACCGCTTGAGCACTTCGCCGGCCTCCTGCGGGGTCGCAGGGCGAATCACAAAGCGGCGGGAACGGCGGCCTCGGGAGAGGGAGACCTCGCCCGAGGCGCGCGCGTTGAGAACCCAGGGCACGTCTCCGTACGGCGCCACAAGCCAGCGTGTGCCGTTGTGCTTCACGATGGTCACCGGGTTCGAGCGCGGCCGGCCGGACTTACGCCCGGTGGTTGTGAGCAGGTACGTGCCGGGAACAACGCCCAGACGGGTGAGCGCACTCATCATCCTGTTCTCGACGGTGAGCCAGCGGCCGCGCTGGTATCGCTGCGGTGTCACTCGGGTCAGTTCAGAAGCGCTGCGAGGTGGGACCGCGACCGTGCACCCACCTTGCGGTAGATGTGAGTGAGACGCAGTTCAACGGTACGCAGGGAGATGTAGAGCGCTGCCGCGATCTCTTTGTTACGGTAACCCTCCCGCACCTTCTCCACGATGAGCTGCTCCTCTTCGGTCAGCACACCGATCGCCGTCAAGACGTCGGTGTCGGGCTGGGCGCGGTACTGGTCGGCGCGCACAACCCACGACTGGGCTCCGGCGTTGCCAAACGCGTTGCGCGCTTCGGCGAGGGATTTCTCGCTATCGCGCCCAAAGCCCAGCCGCGCCTGTGCCGACGCGTAGTTGGTGAGCGTGCGACCCAGGTCGTAGGACGAATCCTCGGTCGTGAACAGGTCGAGGGCACGCTGAAACGTGGCCAGGCATTCCTCGTCAGGGGCGGTGAGGCCCCGTCCGCGGGCGACCGCGAGGGTGAGCCACCGCGACGGGTACTTGCGCCCGAGACGTTCCATACTCTCGAGGACGCTTCTGGCTTCGCGGGAACGTTTCGTCGCGACGTACGACTCGATGAGGTCGATCGAGCAGCGCAGCAGAGCGGGGTTAGCAAACCGCTGCCCAATCACGTCCGCGAGCTCGAGCACTCGCGCGGCCTCGTTGAAGTCGCCCTCGGCGAGGGCGGCACCACCCTGCAGCGCGAGAGCCTGGGCGGCCACCGCAGGATTGCGCTCCACGAGGGTTTGGTCCATGCAGAGGTCGAACTGCGCCTTGGCGGCGGCGGACTGGCCGCTCGAGTTGAGGTACCACGCGTGCAGAACCAGCCGGGACGACTTGCCCGCGTGCGCCGGTGAGGCGAAGGCCAGCCAATCTTCGACCGCAGAGCGTGCTCGATGGAAGTTACCCGACCGCACCTCGTTTACGGCGAGAAGAAACCGGGCCGACTCCATCCAGAGCGGCGGTGTCGTCTGGGGTTGGGTCAGGACGATGGTGAGGATGTGGCGTGCACGCGCGTAGTTCTCGCGGAACGTCATGGTCTTGCCGAGCACCACGAGGGAGCGTGGGGTCAGCGAGGTGAGCGTGCCGGTGTCGAGCACGTCGAACTCGGCGTTTTCACGGGCGGCGACGCCTTCAATCGCGTCGACAAGCAGCTCGATGTCACGGACCACTCCTGCTTTCTGTGCAGCGGTGCCGAGCTCGCGAGCGTGGTCTAGGTAGCGGCGCGCTTCATCGACCTCCCACCGTTCGGCGTGGGCCTCGGCGGCGATGGCCAACAGCTCCACCGCTCCCTCGGGGTCTTTGCCCGCGTAGATACTGAGGATTGCGTCGATGTCATTGGTGGGCACAACGTGAGTTTTGGCGTATTCGATGCTGACCAGCAGTGCAGCAAGCCGCATACTCAGCGTCGCTGACGTTGCTTCGTGGCGAGCGAGTACGGCGTAGCGGAACGCGAGGTCGAGCTCGATCTGCGAGTGGAACGCCGTCGCCAGGCCAACGATGGCGGGCAGATGATCGGCCACCGATTCGGCGATGCGGAGCGCCCGCTCGGCGAACTCCACGGCGGCAGCGGGGTCGCCCTCTTCGGCGTACTGCGTTGCCTCCGTGAGGAGTGTGTCGGGAAGGGGATGATCCGACTGCAACGAGTGCTCCGCCGGCACAAAACTGAAGTGCCAGTCAGCGATGCGCGCGTCGATCTCACGGTGTGCCACCGCCATCTCGCGGTGGTATTCGCGTCGGGTGCGAGGATCCAGGTTCCAGTAGAGGTGGGACCGCATCCGCGGGTCGGCGAGGCGCACATAGTGCCCGTGGGTTTCGAGCAGGCCGCTGTAGACGAGGTCTTCAAGCAGGTCCTCATCCGCCTGCTCTTGCGCGACGAGCGCCGACGAGTGGCTGGCGGGCGCAAGCGACACCAGCTCAAGCACACGCGTCTCGACCGGGCTCAGTCCGTCGAGCCGGTCCGTCACACGCCCCTGGTGGGAGACGACGGGGCGGAAGGGCAGCACAATAGGCTCGCGGCCCTGCACCTGTGCAGGGGTAAGGGTCTGGGCGTTCTCGACGATCGCCAACGGGCTGCCCGCCGCGTCATCCGCAACGATCCGAACCGTGCCCGGATCACTCGCCGGGCCTGCCGCGATGTACGCGAGTTCACGACTTTCGCCGGGCGACAGTGCAGGCAGATCGATGCGACGAAGCCCGGACAGCGGACTCGTCAGCGGGATGTGACCGGACGTCGCGACGAGCCGAATGCCGGTGCCGGCGAGGCCCTCGGCGATAAAACTGAGGAGCACCTGACTCTCGGGGTCCATACGATCGATGTCGTCGACCAGAACGAGGATCGGTTCCGGAGCGAGGCTGCGCAGCGTCGACAGGAGGTTGCGCGCGGCATCGAAGGTGTCGCTACGTTCCGTCGACCGCGGCGCGAAATGGCCCGAGAACTCGATGGTCGAGATGTCGTTGATAAACGCGAACACACGCGAGAACCCGGAGAGCGGCCACGATGCTTCGGCGGGCATGGTGTGCACCAACACGCACCGGATGCTTGCCTCGGCCTGGGCCGCCTCGAGAAGACGGGACTTACCGCCTCCGGGCTCGCCGCACACAACCAGCGCGCTTTCACGCGCCGCATCGGCAAGCTGTGCAATGCGACCGAGTTCGTCGCGTCGGCCTACTAACTGCATAGGAACCAACGTGGGCTCGGCAAAATGGGCGCGCTGCCCTGTGGGCAGCTGCGATTAACTGGGCGCTGGGGTAAGCAGCACCACGTTTGGGAATACGCCATCAAGGTTTCGGGGTCCTGTGAGTCGATTCAAAACGAGTTGCTGGACAAACACGTCGGGGTACATATTTGTCCACACTGCGTCTACGGTGACGTCAGCTAATTCACTGTTTACAGCAATCGGGAAAGCCGCACAATGAACACGGGGACCCTTGCGCCGGTGTGAATCAGTGGGTTATGGGAGTACCGGGAACGTGGCGCCTGTCGGCTATTTTTGCCGGTAACGCGCGACCGCGGCAGCCATATCGCGCACAGCCTCGTCAAGAATCGGCCGGGGCATAGCGAAAATAAACCGCACATATCCCTCGTACCCACTGCCGCACAGTGCTCCGTCGGTCACGGTCACACCCGCTTCGGTGCGGAAAAATTCGGCGACGGAGCCGGAAATGCCGAGGCGGGAGCAGTCCAGCCAGGCAATGTAGGTCGCATCGGGAACCGTGTATCCCACATCAGGCAAGTGTTCGGCGAGGAGGCTGCCCAGCGTGTGACGGTTGGTGTCGAGGTAGTCGAGAACCGTGGCCAGCCACTCTCGTCCCTCGCTGTAGGCAACGGAGGCGGCGATCACCCCGGGTGTGGAGGCGCCGTGAAGCACGGAGAAGCCAAAGATTCGGTACAGCTCTTCGTCAGCCGGGTTCGAGGTGATGAGTTGCGCTGCCTTGAGCCCCGGGAGGTTCCACGCCTTCGACGCGGAAGTCGCGGTGATCGTATGGCGGGCGGTGATCTCCGATAGCGAGGCGTAGGGAATGTGGGGCGTCTGGCCGTAGCGCAGGGGTGCATGAATCTCGTCGGCGAACACCCGCCCGTTGTGGCGGTCAACGATCTCGGCGATGGCTTCGAGTTCCTCGCGGCGCAGGGCGGTGCCGGTCGGGTTGTGGGGGTTGCAGAGCACCAGCGTGCGGGCGCCGGCGTGGAAGGCCGCGTCGATAGCGGCGAGATCATGCGTCCACCGCCCGTTGTCGACAACGCCGGGAACTTCGAAAACGCGGCGGCCGAGGGTCGGGGTGAAGCTGAGGAACGGCATGTACGACGGTGTGGGAACGATTACGCCGCTGTTGTTCGGCGAGAACTTCGTGACGGCAACTTCGAGTGCAGCCATCACGTCTGAGACCGGGTGAACACTCTCGGGGGTGATCTCCCAGCCGTACTGGTCGCGGTGCCAGTCGGCAGTGGCTTCCGCCATCCGTCGGGTCGTTGCCGGGGCGAGGTAGCCGAGGTCGCCGCTGTCGACGGCCCGGTGCAGTGCGGCGGTAACTTCGGGGGCCGTTCCGTAGTCCATCTCGGCGACCCACGCCCCAATGGTGTTGGGGTTGAGACTCCACTTGCGGCTGTCGGGACGGCTCAGCTGCGCTCGGGAGATTTCATCGAACGGGTGGGATGACGCGGGCTCGGTGTCTGTGCTCATTCGGCGCGACACACACAACAACAGGAACCGGGTGCTGGACGGCGCATCGTTCTCCCTGGTCTGGTTCGGGATGGATGCTACGAGCGTATTGATATCTCGCCGGATGACCGATTCCTGTCGACACCGGAGGTCACAAAACAAAAACCCCGAAATCGCGAAGATTTCGGGGTTTTACCGTGCTAAACGGTGATGTTTCGAAGTGCGGAGCCGGTGGGATTTGAACCCACGGAGGAGTATAAACCCCTCTCCACCTTAGCAGGGTGGTGCACTAGGCCGAACTATGCGACAGCTCCAAGTGTTGCGACTGCAATCATAGCCATAGCGAGCCGGGCTATCGAATCGTGATGCACTCTCGCGCGTCAGGAATGCGGTCAGTTGGCCTTGGAACAGGTGTAATCGGCGGCCGATTGCCCGGCAACACCACTCAGTTGAGCAAGTACGACGGTGCCATCCGCGACAACAGCAGCCCCGTCATCCACCCCAGCACCCGGCACTTCTGCACCGGCGACCGCGGTGATATCCGTCGGCTCGGCCGTCTCGGAGACCGGGGCAACCAGCACGGGCGCGTTGGGATCCGTCACCGACCCGATGTTGGTTGTGTCCGTGAGGGTGAAAGGTTCATCGGCGCGGATCAGATCGAACAGGGCCTCGGCCTTCGCGGTGACCGGGGCGACCTTGCCCGAGTAGACACCGCCGATCCCGGTGATGCCGGGGTACTGCACAAACACGATTTGCTCGATCGGGATGTCTTTGAGTGACTGGCCGATCGCAACGAGAGTGTCGATGCTTTTGAGGTTCGAGGACAGTGTCATGTTCTGTGTCGCCGCCGTACCAAGGGCGTAGAGGCGGGGCAGATTGGTCAGCGTCTCGGTACTTTTCAGAGTGCGCACGAGCGACGACAGGTAGACCTGCTGCGAACTGATGCGTCCGAGGTCGCTTCCGTCCCCCACACCGTGCCGCGAACGAAGGAACGCGAGCGCCTGGGAACCCTGCAGGTTGACGGTTCCGGCGGATTCGATGAGCAGGCCCGAGTAGGGATCGTCGATGGGCGCGTCTACGCAGACGTCCACCCCGCCGACCGCATTGGACATCTCGATAACGCCGTTAAACGTGACAACCCCGGCGAACTGGATGTCGAGACCGGTTAGCTCTTCAACCGTCAGCACCGTGCAGGCGAGGCCGCCGGACGAGAGGGTGACGTTGATAGGCTGCGCCGTCATGGCGCTGTACGTGCCCCCCTCGCCGTCGGGGCATTCGGGGATCGACACAACCATGTCGCGCGGGATGCTTACGGCCACGGCGCTGGTGTGGTCCTCGGAGACGTGCAGCAGCATGGTGACGTCATTGAGTTCACCCTCGTTCACACCACCGATGCCACCCTGGCCTTCGCGGGTATCGCTACCAACGATCAGAAAGTTGTAACCGCCCGGGTACGAACCGATGTTGGGCGGGGTGGTCGCGGCGGCACCCTCGAGATCAACAACGTGGATGTTGCGCTCGAACTGCCAGAGCGCGATTGCGGTGACTGAGGCCCCGGCGACAAGAAGAATCGCGAGAACTGCCGCGAGAAACTTGAAGAGCGACGCCCATGGGCTTGTGCGTTTCAGGCGGCCGTGCCGGGCAAAGTTCGACATGGCCGAAGATCCGCGTGGGCGCACGTCGCTCATCGCGGATCCCTTTCACTTATTTTTGCGGAGGGCGTGGGATTCGAACCCACGAGACATTTCTGCCCACCAGTTTTCAAGACTGGCTCCATCGGCCACTCGGACAGCCCTCCTGGTACCAGCCCCGAGTGTAGTGGATGCGCGCGCATCGGGTCTGATCGACCTCTTTCTCGGGGGTGGATGACGCGGCGCTAGACACCCTCGAAGAGTCGAGCCACCCCATCATCCAAGTCAGTCGCGGTCAGTTCGTTGGCGGCGTCTTGCACCTCGGCGGGTGCTTGCCCCATGGCCACACCACGGCCGGATTGGGACGCCCACTCGAGCATGTCGATGTCGTTGCGGCCATCACCGACGGCGATGATGCGGTCGCGCGGGATGTCGAGAAGTTCGCGGACGCGCTCGAGCGCGGTCGCCTTGTTGACGCCGTCCGGGGCGATATCGAGCCAGGCGGTCCAGCCGACGTTGTAGCTGACTTTGTGCAGGCCCATGTCTTCAACCACGTCGAGGAAGTCTTCGATGGCGTGCTCGGGTGAGATCACCACAACGCGGGTGGCGCGCTGCCCCAGGAGGTCGTCGAACTCGACCTTTTCGCTGCCGGCGCCGAGGGCGCCGTCGGGGAACGAGCCCGTGTAGCGCGAGAGTCCGTCTTCATCCTCCACCGCGTAGTTG
>Ga0247808_10000315_pt1 | contig 24566 bp, 28 predicted proteins | sample UWRJL089202R1_FD_179914 | JGI IMG/M metagenome (GOLD analysis project Ga0247808, IMG submission 179914) | Plant litter microbial communities from Arlington Agricultural Research Station in Wisconsin, United States - UWRJ-L089-202R-1 | ecosystem: Environmental > Terrestrial > Plant litter >... | reverse complement strand
CACCAGTATGTCCAATAATGCGATGCCCGTTTATTGTATCCTCCATAAAGCCGTATCCATACATTCCGTCTCTAAATTTCACTCTGCCTGCAGTGTAGATAGCTGTACTTTCTTTGCTAAGTAAACGATTGTTTTGTAAAGCATTGGCGAAATTCAACAAATCATCAACTGTTGAATAACCTCCACCCGCAGGAGTTCCTTTTGCTAAATTGGAGAAAATATTATTTTTCCATTGCCCTGGTTCTTCCAATGACATTGTATATCCCGTAGCTAAATTTGGAATAGCATTATCTAATTCGTAAGCATCTGTATTAATCATTTTTGCAGGTTTGTATATATGCTCTTTTACGTAATCAAAATAATCCTGACCCGAGACCTTTTCAATGATCAATCCTAAAACCATGTATCCGGAATTACTGTAATAGAAGTCACTACCTGGAACAAACGATAATTTTGCATTAGCAAACAAGGGAAGGTAATCAGAAACTGTTTTGAATTTTTCTTTTGCAACCTTGTCGTATTCCTCCCAAAAACTGTTCATTCCTGAAGTATGCGTTAATAATTGATGGATTGTTACAGAGTCGGCAACCGTTTTATTCGGATAATCCAAAAGATATTTGCCTACTTTATCCTGAAGCGAAATTTTGCCCGCTTCTACTAATTGCATAATAGCCATTCCGGTGAACATCTTGTTTATAGACGCTAAGTTGAACTTTGTGTCCGGTTTATTTTTAACGCTGTCCGGTAAATTGGCAAAACCAAATGCTTCTCGATATATTGGCTTTCCATTTTTTGCAATAAGAACAACTCCGCTTAAGTTATTTTCTTTTTCAAGATTTTTTAATTGAGCCCTTATCGGATCGACTATATTTTTCAAATTTTGTGCGTTGCCCACGATAGGTTGTAAAAGAGCCGAAAAGAAGATATAGGCAATAAAATATAGTTGACGGGTTGTCATAGCGGTATCGATTTATGATTAAGTGGCAAAAGTACTTTACTCCTAAAATCAAAAATTGTACAAATGTAAACCTGGCTATAAAAACAGCCAGTGAATTTGTTTTTTTTCCAGCGCAGTCGTTTTATTAAAAAAGACTTTAGGAGAGAACCCTGTCAATGATTTGAATTCTCTTATCATGTGGGATTGGTCAAAGTAATCAACAGAATAGGTAATATCCGTTAAGTTGTTTCTTGCGGTATTTGATGCGTATTTATTAACCGCATTTCTAAATCGTAGTATCTTTTTGAATTCAGATGGTGTTTTGCAGATATATCTGCCAAAGTGTTTTTTTAATGTGGTACGCGAAATAGCATTTTTTTTGCATAATTCCGTAATGGTTAAAGCGTCATTTTCTTCACTTATAATTTCAGACAAAACAGTTTCAAGGAAATTATGCTGAAATCCTGTTAATTTGGATAACCAATAACTTTCAAGAACTTGAATTTTTTCGGTATCATTTTGCAAAGAAAGAATTTCAATCATCGCTTTTCTATAATCTTCAAAAGGTGAAAATTCAGAAAAGCTTGAACTGTTGTAATGGTTTAATTCATGCTTCAAGAACGAATTAATAGCTAACGGCTTAAAATAGATCGTAATTTCTTTTATTTTTCCTTCGTACTCGACATACACCGGCTTATCGAAATTAGATACTAAATTTGTTTCAAGCTCATTGTCATCGCATTGCCCGATTATTAATTTATTTCCTTTATTAATCGTTTTTGATTTTTCACTTATAGAAACAATGGTAAAAATAGATGGAAAGGTTATGTACTTGGCAGGTTTTTCTTCAGCTGTATGTGTGAGTATGTAAATACACTCTATGTATTTTTTAAGTAAAGGATTGAAAGGGGAATAAACTTTTATTTTCATAGGTTGGAATTGGGAGTTAGAAGCCTATTACTTCGTTAATCGGCAGAGGAAACTCTCGCCTGTTATTTTTAACTCCAACTTATATTTATTGTTACTTTATTTCCTTCAATCTCAACTTTTCCACCCATTGCTCCATTCTCTCCAGGATAAATTTCAAAAAGTTCTGTTTGGGATTTGATTTTTGGTATTCTGTCTTTTAACCGTTTACTTTGATTTTTCCAATTTGTTATATCATCTTTTTTAGAGATGAATTCAATAATAAATTGTCTGGTAAACAAACTTCCTCTTTTTTCCATATTTATGAATTTGGCATTCTTTGGAAGTTCATTTAAACCACCCCAAAGTAAAGTAGTTTCAATTATTTCTTTTTTTTGCCAAGGCATAACAATTGTTAATAAATAGTTTAAATATACACAAAGTATTAAAGAAAATATGAGAATTAAAAATATTTTAATTTTGATTATCGTCATTTTCACTTGATTTTTTCTGAAATCAATAAGTACTACCGTAGGTTCGAAACTAAATAAAAGCCATTAATTTAATAAATTATTCCAAATACAAAACTATTTTTCAATTAACCTCTTTTAACAAATCTACTGTAATAGCTATAAGAAATAGTCTTCTATTTTTTATAGCTCCAATCCCACAACTTTTCGGCTTCCTTTTGAGTTAATGATTTTATAAATTTATTTTCAAAATCGACTTCTACAAGAGGGAAATCGATTTGATTTTCTCCAGTTAAAATTACTTTTTGACTTAATATTCTACTAATGTCATTCATAAAATTCACTAACCTTTCAAAATTATAGATAGAATTAATTTCTTTCGGATCAATGTCAAACTCAATTTCTTTGTTATAAAAAAAATGTGTGTTTATAATTATTTTTTCGATAATTATTGAAGCAGTTTTACACTCCATTTCTTTGGTTTCATCAACCAATAATTTTGTTATGTATTCTTTATCAATTTTATTTATGTCTTTATTTTCGCTAGTAGTGCCAAATTTTATTGTATGGTTCTCATTTAGAAAATCTATTAGTTTTTCCCAATCTTCAATATTTATATTTTTAACGTAGATATCTCTTAATGCTCCATCAGGTTCAAAAATCCATTTTATTTCTTCCCAGTAATTTGTTATTTCCGACATGGCTTTTCAGAATCTTTATTTATTATAAACTAAACTTATAAAATTCGGTATTCTCTCATCATTTTTATCTTCCCAACTTTTAAATGTAAAATTTTCAATTTCGTTTTTTAAATCTAGATCTAATTTTAAATTCGTTTGTTCGCAAAAAGCTAAAATTGTAGCAAAACCCACAATTGTTGGATTTGTATCTATCGCAATCCTTCCTTCTACTTTCTTTATTTTAACTATCCATTTTTCATTACTCTTTGAAAAAGCAAATTCCAATCCATTTTTCACAGCTTTTTTCCAGGATTCATAACCATTAATTGGCACGCTTTCTAGAATTCCTTGACTTTTCCATCCTTCACCTAGATATTCTTCAATGATTTCATTTTCAGCATCACTTCTAATAACTTCAAGATTTATTATTGCAAAAAATGGTTTTCCATTATTGACCTTTAAAAACCTAAAATCCAATTTATCATTTATCATTATTAATTTTTTCTAAAGATCATTACTTACGTTCTGATACTATAGCAGGTTTGATATTAAATTAAACCCATTATATTTGAATTTGCTAAATCATTCCAAAAATTAAATCAAAGTATTTAAGCCTAATGCCCAAATTCTATATAGCTGTTAGCAGTAGCCTTAATTTGTTTTTAAAATTTGATGCCCAAAAATAGGACTATTATATTCTATTCTGTCCTGAAACTCTTGGACTTCCCAAGGAGGATCAATAGGAACATTATCAATTTTGTCACCGTTCAGTCTACACGATTCCGCATATAATTCATCTTCAATTAAAATAAAACTTTGTTTATGTTCAATGAGTGGAAAGTTAAAAGCATCTTCATGTCTTTTTAAAGTTTTTGTTTCGGTTTCAATTGCTCCCCATTGATTAACCGACCTAAAGAAAATCATATTCGTTTCTGGAACAAAAACAAAGTTTGTGTCATTTAAATTTTCAGGGGCTTCTTTCCACTCAAATTTTATTTTTAAATGATTTTTGGCTGTTTCAAATAACACAACTGAACACGCAACAATGTTTTCTAAATTTTCAATTTTCTCAACACAAATTATATCACATTCTTTAACAATTACATTCTCTTTAAAATTTTGAATTATGATTTTCATTAGATAGTTGAATTTTAAAACGATGTTAATTTATATTACTGATAACGTTTCGCAACTAACTGTAGTGACGAAAATAGGAGAAAAATATTCTCAGCTGATCGAAATGAAGTTATATAAATAAGTATGTCTCGTCCTGAAAAAAATCAAATATTTACACTTACCTAAATAAGCATTATGTTCACAAGCAAGATACTAGAACCAACAGATCAATTACGCCTTCACTTTTTTATTTATTCAACTCTTTTTCAATTTCTTTAAGAAGTTCCTTTGCTTCTGGTTTTGTATTTCCATCATAAACCCTTATGTTGTTCTTACCTATTCTGATAACAAATTCGATTGTCTTTTTAAATTGTGGATCTGAATATAATTTCGCTTCGGATTTGTCTGCATTTTCGATCATTTTATCAAAACACTTAAACAAAAAATCATTATAAATTTTATCAACTTCGTTAACTGCCGGAACATATATTTGGTAATAATTTAAAATTTTCTCTTTTAATTTTTCGTTTTCAATGTATCCAATTTTACCACTAGACTTAAAACCTTCATAATTACCAATATTCATTTTTGGGCCTTGTGAACGAACAGGGAAATAAACTTTTGCATTAGACTTTTGTATACTGTCAAGTTGCAGAGGTGTAAGCCCTAAAATTTTTTCGTAATCAAGATTTGTTTTTTTATATTGTACTAGTTCTTCGTCCAAATTTTTTATATCACTCTGCAAATCTTTTTTTAAATTAGCAAGAAACACAGCTGCTTCTTCTTTGTGATGTTTGTGTTCGCTCCAAGAGTGAAGCCAAATTGAAAGCGATACCGCAAATACAATAATTAAAATTTCTAAAAATACTTCTTTTACTTTTTCTTTGAAAGAATGGTTTTTATTGTTCATCCCTAAATATAATTTTTTTGTGTGTTTTATTATTTCGTCTTGCATATTTTGGTGTTCTAATTTTAAATGATGATTCCTCCTGTCTTGTACCTAAAATAGATTTACATACAATGCGTAAACGGAGCAATTACCTCAACTCTATTTTATAATTTTTATTGTTTTAGTTAATTTACCATTGCTGCTCACTTTTAGAAAATAAATTCCCTTTGCTAAATTATTAGAAAGATTTAAAACTTGAGCTGTAGAACCTTCTGCATAAGATTTATTTTTGATCAGACTAGAAACTAATATTCCTTTTGCATCATATAAATCTACTGAAAGATTTGTTGCTTTTTGCAATTGTAAGTTAAGCACCGGAAACTCATTTACCGGATTGGGACTTACATTAATAACCGTACTATTTACAGTAAAATTATCCGTTGACAACACCACTTTCTTTGAATTGTTTACTCTGGCAATAACCTGATCATATTTTTGACCTATCATCACAATTTTATCATCAGACTGAATTAACATTTTTTGAAAATAATCATGTCCGGAACCAAAATTAGTAGAAAAATAACCATTGGTACCAAATGAAGTATTTAGAATCCCATCTAAACTATAAGATTCTAACCCAAAATCGTAATTACTGGTTGGACCCACCGCTAAACCAACAATTAATTCATTTTTAGAGTCAATCGCGATATCTTGTCCAAAACTTGCTATCGTATTACCATATTCTTTAACAATTCTGCCGTTCACACCAAACGATGTATCTACCACACCATTAGAATCATATTTATCAATAAATACATTATACTTTGTACCATTAAATGATGCACCTGCCACATAAATATGATTGTCTTTTGAAACCACGCATTTGTTTAATAGTGCTATTTCATTAAATTTTTCTTCAATAATACCATTGCCCTTTGATCCAAAACTAGTAATAACCTTACCTGTAGCATCATATTTAGCCATTAAAAAATTCGATATTATCAAATTGTATCCTACAGCTATAACATTTTCATTGTCTATAAACTTAATATCTTTTAAAACACCTCTGCTCATATTTGGAGTCTGCACAAATCCATTTGTACCATATGTTGTATCAATACTCCCATCTGAATTAAAACGTGCAAGCCCAAATGTTTGAAGTTCTGGATTATTAAGAGAAAATGTTCCTCCAACAATAATTTTACCATCTGCCTGTAATAAAATTGCGCTTCCGGACTGTGAATTTTTCAAAGGTGATGTTGCAATACCATCTCCATCAAAAGTAGAGTCAAGCGTGCCATCTTCGTTATAACGTATAAGCATAATATCCGATTCACTTACACCATTAACCTTATTTTCGGTAGTTCCCACAACTACAATTTTACCATCGGGCTGGATTGCGATTGCTCCCGCACCAAAATCTTTTTCACCCAGAATCGTAGTAGCACCAACACGATCAAAACTGCTATCTAAATCTCCATTAGGCAGATACCTAACGATCACAAATTTCGAACTTTTTTCGAAGGGAGTAGCGGTGCCAATAACTATAATTTTACCATCTGATTGCAAAGCAGCATCCATAACGTGACTTGCTCCTCCAAAATTATTGGAAATTTGACCTCCAATTCCAAAGGTTTCATCAAGTGTTCCTTCCTGAGCAGAAATAGTATTTGTAAATAAAAAGGACAGCATTATAGCGCTAACACTATAAAGTAAAGTTTTTTTCATAAATTTAGTTTTAGGTATTTGATTGCCAAAGGGCGATTTGTGGCTTTTTATTTTAGCACGCTGCTTACTTCAACGACTTCAAAATCGTCATTATTTTGTAACAGGTGTTTTAATATAGGAATATGTCCTTGTCCAAAAATTAAAACAACATATTTGTCCGAAGGATTAACCTGAGTCACAATATTGGCATAAATAGCAAGGTTTCTTAAATACCAATCTGAAACAGATTCTGCTCCTGCAAAGTTTTTACCTGCCCCAATCTTCGTCATAAATTTTAGATAAATTGACAAATTTCTCTTTAATTCTTCCGGTTTATTGATGTGTTTTAAAACTTCGGTTATGGTACCTTTTTTCAACTGATCATCATAATCACTTATCAATCCTTTTGCCGTGGTTCCTAAATCTTTAAGCAAATAAAGTTCATTATTCTCTTTGGCAGTTGCAACCATCAGACTATCACGCATTCCGTAGAATTTGTCTACACAGTTTACTTGCTTTAATTTTAATTTTTTAGCTAACCTAAACCCAATTTGTTCTCTTTCTGAAACGGGAAGTTTATACTGATCTTTTACATACAAGGTATACAAACTATCGCTGGAACGCTGATCTTTAATCGGTCTTTCAATCATCACTTTAGTCGCTTTTGTTTTAGCAAGCACATTCGTTAAATCTTCTAACTCACTTTGTCGCTTAGCACTTAAAAAATCATCTACTTTTAGTTCATATTGATCTGTATGCGGGGTTTCAAAATGAATAGTTCCAATTAGTAAAATTTTTGTTTTCTGAGTCTGTCCGAATGCTATAAGCCCGAAAGTTAAAGCGAAAATTAACGTTATTTTTTTCATGTATTTTATTCTGGTCTGGTTGTTACTTTTTTACTAATGCTTTATATTTTGTATCCAATTAATTGCTTTCTTCATAGGCTCCTCAGAATCTGAAAATGCTGTATTGTGTCCCAAGTTTGGAAACAATTTATATTCATACTGTTTTCCTTTAGATTTTAATATCGTAAGATATTCTATTGATTGCTTCGCGGGAACCTGAATGTCTTTACCTCCATAAATCCAAAGCCCTGGAATTGATAATATAGAAAGAATATCAATTGGATTTGTGTCAATAAACTCATATTTGTCTGGGTCATTGAATACATGTTTTCTTGCATCTTCTTCCGTATGTGTATCCCAAAAATTTTTATCTCCATTTGTATAGAATTGGAATCTCAATTGTTCTTTAACCGTTATTAGTGCTCCGCTAAATATAGTCATAAATTTGACCTTATTATTTTTCTCTGCGGTCAATGGAATTATCCATCCAGCCTGACTACCTCCTATTAAACCTATTGGTATTTGATCATTTGCTAAAAACTCAGATAAAGTTTTTACTGCAGCGCTGGCATCTAAAGCCAAAAGATTCAGGTTTGCGAAATCAACATTGTTAGTTCCTACTTCTGGTCCGGCATATACACCGGCAGACTCTCCAACTCCACGTTTATCATACGTTAAAACTGAAATTCCATTGTTGGCTAAGATTGTAGCAAACTCTATCATTCTTTTTTCTTGTCCAGATCCATGAACAATCACAACAGCTGCCTGTATGTTGTTAGGTGTAAAAATAATTCCAGCGAGTACATCTCCTTCGCTAACAAATTTTATTTCCTTAGTAGTAAATTTTGGAGGAATTGCTGACGTATAATAAGTAACAAAAAACAATAACATTAAGATAGAATACCTGCAAATTTTTTTTGCTCTCAGAATGCTTTTAAAAATTTCCAGTTTATTTTTATTCTTCATTTTTGTTATATGTTCTTTACAATTACTGCTAACTTATTTAGGTATGAAACGAAACTACGCAAAGCCATCTTATTTGAATAGATCTGTGTGATAAATTTCACACATTATTCAGTTTCAAATATATACTTTTTTCATTATAAATTATTATCCGTATTTTTTATTTTACAGGATTTTTTTGACAGATAAAATTAGTGTGGAGATGTGAATAATAAAAGTAGAGAAAAAAAGATGAGACACTTGTTCGAAGTAAGAGACATGCCCATAGCTTTCATTAAAACTCTTTAAGGAGTTGGATATTATTGACCATCAAGAGATTCATCATTCCATATCTTTTTACCTAGATATTTTCGACAAAAATTATATCGCTTTATAATTGCTTTTTCGGGGTTTCTGTTATAATAAAAAATCCATATTTCATTGCCAACTATTTTCATCCTGCGAAATTTTATATCATCACAAGCATCCATTGAACAAATTTGAATGGTAGTTTTCTTAAAGATCACTTTTTCATTAATATTAGTAATTCTATCAATAGTAATTATCTTTTTGTGAGGCAAATTCCAAAACACAAATTTTCGTTTCTTTTCTATTCTTTCACTTTTTAATCTTAAGTTTTCAATGACACATTTCTTTTCGTTCTGAATTGTGTCGGCAGTTGATTTTAATTTATTCTTACCAATCACAGAAAGCGAAAAGAAATTAAAAATTATCAATAATATAAATGTTCTTCTCACTTTTTTTATAATTACCAAACTTATTTATATGTGTGACAAAATCATCAAACCATTTATGATTTCCGTAGATCTTTAGTAAAAGATTGTCCATCAACATAAGTTTCTGTTTTTATCAGTTTTCCATTTTCATCGTACCATTTACAAATTCCGGTTTGTTTATCATTTTTATAAAATTGTTCAGTTCGAAGATTTCCATTTCTATAATATAAAGTTGCTTTACCGTTTTTCTTTCCCAAAGAATAATTTACATCTAATTCTATTTTACCATTTGGATACCATTGTTTAAGGTTCCCGTCAATGAATCCTCCTTTATAAAATTTGATGTTTTTATTTTGACCATTTTCATACCAACTTTCGGTTTTTTCTGGTTTACCATTCACCCAATTTGTAACCTCTTCTTGTTTACCATTTTCATAAAAATAATTCGCCAATCCGTTTTGCTCTCCATTTTTCCATTCTGAAATTTCTTTTATTTTACCATTTTCATACCATTTCTTTACTGTCCCACTTGCTTTTCCCTTAAAGTAATAATTGATATCAGCTATTTGTCCACTTTTATAATACCAGTGGTTCCAACCAGTTCCATTTACAAGTTTTTTAGTCCAGTTAATTTTTCCATTATCAAAATAACTAGTCCATTCGTTACCAATTTGATGATTTTCTATAATTCCTTTTTCAAAAATTTCCCCATTCTGATTGTATGAAATATAAGGGCCATTTTTTAAATAATAATGAAGTAGAGTATCGGGCTTAACTATTAAATACTGTATTATTTGTTCTTTAAGATCATAGAAATAAATTGTATCTACATCTTTGCCATTTTTTAATTTCCCTTTTGCATAAATTGTCCCTTTTGTATAAAACCTCGTATATCTTCCATCTTTTAATGTTGATTCGTTTTCAGTTATTGGTACCCAAAAGGCTTTGCCTGTTTTCATATCGATCCAATAAATCCAATTTTCATTTCTTTTAGCTGAGTCGTTAATGTCTGCATTCTGGCATCCATAAAATGAAATAAGTACAAATATAAGTATGAAAAAATTTCGTGTCATATTATTTAAAATTGTCAAGATAATTAATGCCTACTTTTGTAAAAATGCTATTTACTATGAATAATAAGAAAACATGTTACAAAATGACATAAGCTTACACAATACTACATAAAAAAACAGAAACGAATACGATTTTGTATAAATTCTTAACTGATCTTCAAAATATATTAACTCAAAAATATATTACTCCGAACCCAAGTAACTACACCCTAACCTCAACCTTCTCAACCTCACTCTCCAGCAACAACTGGCTTGCATCAAGCATTTTAACTACATGAATATAAGGCGTTAGCAAATCAGAATCGAATTCTACGATAGTGGGACGTAACGAGAGGTGAATTATTTCGCAGAGGAAGAATTCGAAGTCGGCTAAGGAATGTTCTGCGAAGGCATTTTCAAACACGATAAAAGGATTTTCGTATTCTTCTGTTGTTAAGGAAGCTTGCGCCAAAATTGATTTTTTCTCGGCTAAGACTTCCCTAACCTTCCATTTTTTGCTTTTGTATGACAAACTCGAACACGCTCTCAGAAAAGAACGAATCGCGGTGTAATTAAAAAACACATCTCCCGGACACTCTTTGTTGTAAATTTCGTCTTTACTTCTGTAAAAGACTATTTCGCTCAAAGTCTGCTTGTAATAAGCAAGACTTTCAGAGCCCAAAAAAGCATCAATAACTTCAAACGGGTTTTCTAACTCCTGATGTGCCCAGAAAGTAGTTTCAAAAGATATTTTATTTTTTTTCATACAAAAACAATATTGGCTGATAAAATTCGATGTTATTCTATGCGAATCTTCAAACATTCTGATGAAGAATCACAAGTTTAACATCCATTAAATGAATATGCGGCAAATATATAAAAAACATTTTTTAGATACACATGTTTATGTGTTGTTATTTTTTTAAATCCTGTCATTAATCGATTAAATAAAGCTTAATGATTATAGAAATTATTACATCAGAATTAGATTTTCATTTAATTGAAAAAGTTAGAGAGTTAAGAATAAAATCGAACTTATCTCAAGTTACTTTGTCTCAAAAAATTGGAGTTTCAGAAGGATATATTGGGAATATTGAAAACCATAAGCTAAGAACTAAGCTAAACATTCGCATGTTGGCTAGAATTGCTGTAGGTTTAGAATTAAAGAGTTACATGGAATTTTTTCCTGATAAAATTTATACAAACGATTTGGTTAAAATAAAAATTGAATTATTAGATAGCTATAGAAAAAGAGGAGGCGACTTAAGTGAGAAAATCAACAGATTTAAAAATATCACGATAATTCCTTTATCTGAAGAAGAAATCGCTGCTTATGATAAAAATAAATGGACTAAAAAATAACAACCTTTTTTCATAGAATTATTACACCTTTTGCTTTAAAGATGGAAAAACATAAAGAGGAAAAATTAAAAAAATTCGGTTTGCATATTAAGAATCTTCGAACCCAATTAGATTTAAGTCAAGATAATTTAGCCTTAAATAGTGATAAACTTATTAAAGCCACTATAAGTGATATTGAGAACGGCAAGAGGAATTTGTCATTTACAACACTTCTAGACCTAGCTAAAGGATTGGGAAAGCATCCTCGAGAGCTACTAGATTACGATATTGATAAATAAGATGTATTTAATAAAAAAGAGAGGAAACAAAAGTTCCTCTCTTCTCAAAAAATATAAATCTATAGTTATAGATCGTATAGCATTATACAATCAACAATGTAAAAGCATTAGCTTAATTTTTTTTAATTTGGTTACCGTTTTATGGGGGGTAGCTTAATTTCTTAAATTTTACAGCCTTTACAATAAATTTTTTTTTTGTAAAATTAACTACTATTCTGCGAAGCAACATCCTCCACCAGCCAGAGGATAATTTGGAGGACATGCTCCATTTTTCAAAATAGCTTCTCCGCTTATAAGTGCTTTAGCGCAAAGTTCTGTAACTCCACCGTTTACCGCTTTTAACTCATTTTTAGTTAATTCTTGAGTTCCTTCTAATTTCAAAATTTTTTTTAACATAATATAAAGTTTTTAAGAATTTTGTTAATACCCCAATCGTTTTAAGACACTTGGAGTTTGTGTCTATCCTCGCGCAAGAATTTTTTCTATATTTTATAATTGAACTAAATATCTTCTCCCTAAATGATTACTTTTCTTATAAAAAATGATTTAGAAAACACTTTAATTCAATTACTACTATTTCTTAGGAAACAAATTTTTTTGTACGAAGATACCTTATTTATATGTTAAATTTTTACGGCTTACCTCATTTTGTAACTTTTCTTTTCAATTATTCGAATTCAGCTCGTAAGAATACTACGCTGTTTTAGACTTTTTATTTATTGATTACTAATTCTGCAGAAGAGACATATAATTATGCAAATACGAAGTAAAAAGTTTTTAGATTTCTTTTAAATGGTTTGTACACAAAAAAGGCTTAAAGATCTCGATCTTTAAGCCTTTTTTGTGATTTAAAAATTGTTTCCAGAAAACAAGTTAAACCGGTAACTGTTACTTTGAAAATGAATCTTCTATTGTTTTTATTGTAATAAACATTTTCTTATTACTTGGTATCAATATAAAACCATAACTTTCATAAAATGCAATAGCCGCGTCATCTAATGGATCTACTATTACGGCATAAATTCCCATTTTTTCTGAAACTTCCAAACATTTTTTCAATGCATCAAACAATAATATTTCTCCCAATTTTCTTCCCTGATTGTTCTTGTCTACGGCAAGCCTACCAAGTAATGCTGTTGGTATAGAATACGATTTGGGTATTTTTTTCGTCAACTCTTCCGGAAATTCTGCCCAGGGTATAGAATTGTTTGTCAGCGTGTAATATCCTAATACTTTGTTTTTATCTTCGTCTGTATCCGTTAAAACATAACAAACAGACAAATCTTTTCTGGCATCTTGTCCAGCCTGTTTGCGAAAATAATCATCTAATGCTATTTTTCCACAATTAAAATGTTTCTTTTCGTGATCCTTTCTAAGGACATCAATCTTTAGGTTCATTAGTTTTGACAAATTCAGAATGGTTCATTTGAGCCCTTTTAAGTTTATCATTAGCACGTGGGGGATTTAAAATCGCATCCATAAATATTTTCTTGTCTTCATACGTCTGCAACACAATTTCATTTTCTTTAATGATCTTGTTTGCTTCGGTATTTGCACAATAAACAATAAATTCTGTTAAGCTTTTAAATCCTTTTAATACTGAAGCATACTTAATTAACTCCTTTTGCTCTTTGCTAATACGAACATCTATTCGGTCGTTAATAATTGTTGCCATAATTTTTGGTGATTTTCGTGACTGAATATTTTTGCGTGGTTTTTTTGTTTTGTGCGTTTTCTATTTGGTGTGTCGTTCTTTTTGTATTTGTTTTTGTTTTATCACTTGTAGTGTGCGTGTCTTTTACCTTATAATTTAGCGTAATCGTGTATTACGCCTTTTTTGATTTAATTATTTTGACATTTGTACTCGACTTGTTTCCGAATTCTTCATCGAAGATTAGACTTCGTATTAGCTTTGCAAATGTACGTATATTTTACGTACATAAAAATACTTGTCAAATCTTTTTGCAAATAAGCATCTGAATTTCGTTGCGCTCACGAGTGAAGCGCTTGCGTTGGCAACGATCTATAAAAACAATCTATTACGTTAAACTACATTGCGATAATTAATTTCGATTGGCACTATTAGCTTGTCGTATTGCTTTTGGATCTGTCAGATTAAAGCGGTAAACAAAACTTAAGCGGTAGCGGGCAGCATTGGGAATACTGTTTTGTGTAACATAATAAGCTGTACCGGATGTGGTGCTTTTGTTTTGGCGTAAGTTAAATGCATTGGTTATATCAAACACAAGAGTAGCTTTGTCTTTGAATAAAACTTTGCTTAAACCAAAATCAAGAGATTGTAAAGCATCGTTTTTGGTCTGTGCGTTTTGCTGTGCTCCACGAAAGTTGTAACGTCCCTGAAAACTAAACTTTGCAGGCAGTTTAATTTGCGTGTTTAATCGGCCTGTAAATGTTTGCCCTTCGTAATCCAGATTCTCCTCCTGATAATTTCCCTTTTGATTAAAATGATAAAAATTCATTTCGATATTTAACTGCAACCATTTTAACGGATTGTACAAAGTCGAGAGCTCTACTCCTTTTCGTATTTCGTGCTGAATATTAATAGGCGTTGTAAAGAATATTTCATTGTCACGATACGTAAAATCCTGAATATAACCGTTTTCCCATTGATAATAAACCGAAGGATTGAGCGTAAAGGTTTTCCATGTTTTAAGAAATGTTAGTTCAAACACATCGGTAAAAGAAGGATTAAGCGCAGGATTTCCAACATATTGCGAATTTAAATCAGTCAGTTCATTAAAAGGATATAAGGCATACAAAGACGGGCGTTTTATACGCTTGCTGTAATTTAACTGTAAAGTCGAAGTTTCAAACTTATAACTCAAATTTACTGTCGGGAACAGTCTGTTGTATTTTTTATCAGCATTGTACGTTTTTCTAACATCGGCAATTGCAACTTCGGTAAACTCATTACGCAATCCGAGCATATAATTCAATCTACCGATCTTGTTACTGTATTGCGCATAAGCGCTGGCAATGGTTTCGTTATAATTCAAGTTGTTATCAATATTTTGATACGTACTCCAATTATTTCCTTCTTGCTGTTCGGCTAAAAAAGTACTGGAAACTTTTCGAATTTCTGTTTTAACTCCAAATTCAAATACCGAAACACTATCTAGAGGCTGTATAAAATCACTTTGAATCAGCAAATCCTTGCTGGCGCCAATCGAGCTTGTTCTAATTCCGGGATAGGTCACCACAGTCGGATACCAGCGTTGTGTCGAAAGGTTCCAGTCTTTGTCGCTGTTCCACCAATCGTACTGCACATCAATCGTCCATTTTTTAGAAGGTTGTTTAAAGGTTTGCGTATAATTAAACTCAAATTGATTGTAATCTCTTTCTTCAAGTGATCTTCCTTCTCTTCTTAAAGTACTGTCTATTGCATGCTCAGCATTACTGTAATCATATACTAAATGCGTTTTGTCATTGTCTTTTGTTGCATTTTTTAGAAAAGCCGTTGTAATGGTGCGGTGCTCGTCAATAAAATAATCGGCACCAAGATAAATTAATTTTCCATCGTCGTGGCGGTCTTCATTCTGAATACTGTTTAGGTAGCTTGTTGTTCCGTTGTTTGTAGTAGCCTGATTGGTAGTATACAAGCCAACATAATCAGAGGAACGAATGCTGAAATTAGAAAAAATATTGATTTTATCTGATTTATAATTAAGACTCGGATTAAGGCGGCTGTCATCTGGAGATCCCGCAACCAATCTTACCTGACCGCTAAAACCGCTTTTTTTGTTTTTCTTCAGAATAATATTGATTATCCCTGCCGATCCTGAAGCATCATATCGCGATGAAGGATTCGTAATTACTTCGATTCGATCGATTTGGTCGGCTGCAATTTGATCCAGAGCGTTCGTTTGGGTTAAACCCGATTGACGTCCGTTGACTAATATTAATACGCTGCTGTTGCCCCGAAGACTTATTGCCCCCGTTGGACTTACAGCAACAGACGGAACGCCATTCAATACATCATGTGCAGAACCATTCTGCGAAAGCACATCTTTGCCCACTTCAAAAACTTTTTTATCAAGCTTTAAGCTAATGTTCGGTTTTTGTCCTTTGATTTCTACCGCATTTAACTCTACCGCGTCTGTACCTAAATCAATGGTTCCTAATTCGGTTTTCGGTTTACCCGAAACAACTTCAAACGGGCGTGTGTAATTTTGATATCCTATAAAACTAAAAGAAATGCTCATTTTTCCGCTTAGCGATCCTTCTAAATTAAAAACACCCTGATCGTCTGTAACGCCAATTACTACAACTTTTTGGTCATTATCTTTTACGGAAACCGTTACATACGGCAAGGCTTCTTTTGTGGTCTTATCGGCTACTTTACCGGAAACACTGGTTTGTTGTCCGTAACCAAAAGGAGAAAAGAATAAAATTAAAATACTAGTTATTAGGGCTTTCATGTTAGTTGTTTTTTTTTACAGTACAAGATTAGCTGATAAAAGAAAACAGCGCCTTTTAAAACATGCAAACGGCTCCAAGAGCTTTTGAAATGCATTTCTCTATTCGATATTTATACTACCTTTATCTCATGTATCGCCTACCCTTTTTTATCGTTTTTTTAGTGCTTTTGTTTACATCCTGTGAACAGTATTCTGATTACGTAAAATCGGATGTAACGTACTATTCCAATGATGAATACCTCTACGATTACCTTGGAAAATCTAAAGATGCTGTATTCAAAGTCAATTTGCCTCTCGAACTGCTTAAACGCGAAAACATTGCTACTCCATTAGGTTTACAGGTAAACGGTTTTGGTGCTTTTGATGTGTATTGGGATGGTGTTTTTGTGGGAAGCAACGGTAAAATAGCAAGATCCGGTCAAGCCGAAGTACCCGGAACGGAAATGACGTACTATCAAATACCCGAAAATTTAGCTGGTATTGGCAAACACGTAGTCACAATAAACGGAACACAGACTCAATTGCGAGAAGCACATCGGGGGCTTAGTATCAAACTCGAAAGTTTTTTAAGCCTCCATCGTGCACCACTTATTGTGATGTCGTTTATGAATCTCATGGCGGGAGCTTTTCTTATAGCCGCTATTTATTACTTTTTTCTCTATGTCAACAGTATGCGCAAAGAAACTACCGTTTTACTTTTCGGAATAATCTGTCTGCTTTTCTTCTGTCTGTTGCTTATTGAATATGTCAAATTTTATATTGACATTCCATATCCCCAATATTATACCCGATTAAAGATCGTTGGCTGGCTTACCTTTTGTATATCGATATTGGTTCCTTGGTATTTTATGCTTCAGTTTGACTTCAAAAAAAAGAAGTTGTTTTTATTTCTTTTACTCCTTAGTTTGCTTGCGATCTACATTATTTATTACGGACATTATGATCTAACGGCTATCTATTTTAGTTACGTCATGTGTCTTTTTTCCATTTTTATTGCCTCCGATGCAGCTGTCCGAAAAATTAAGGGCGGATTAATTGTTGTCGCCGGCCTGCTGATAAGTGTGGTTGTGAATTACTTTTTATTTTTTGATTTTGGCTTATTTGTCGCTTTTACTATCATTGTGCTGTCCATGCTTTATCTTCATACCATCAGGGCAAAAGCTATCGAAGAAGCGCATAATGCATCGTTATTGCTTTCGTCCAGATTGCAGTTAGAACTGATTAAGAAAAATATTCAGCCTCATTTTCTCCGCAATACTTTAACTTCATTAATCGATTGGGTCGAAGAATCGCCACAGCAAGGTGTTGTGTTTATACGTGCACTGGCAGATGAATTCGACATTATGAATGCTATCGCCGAGGAAACACTTATTCCCATAAGAGAAGAAATTGCCTTATGTCAAAAACATTTGGAAGTAATGTCTTTTCGCAAAGAAATTTGTTACGATTGGGAGGAGAAAAACATTGATGATACGGAAGAAATTCCACCGGCAATTATTCATACTATTGTAGAAAACGGTATTACGCACAGTATGACTCCAAAACAAGATTGTATTCGTTTTTGTTTGAGTTTTTCTAAAGAAACAAATTATAAAGAATATGCTTTGTTAGTGATAGCCGAAAACCGAAAATCTAAAAAAGACAAAAGCAACGGAACTGGTTTTAAATATATAAAAGCAAGGCTCAATGAAAGTTACGGCAATAATTGGCATTTTGATTCTGTTGCTGTAGAGGACGGCTGGCTTACAACAATTAAAATTTTTGATACCAAATGAAGATTCTAATTATTGAAGACGAGGCTAGAATTGCCAAACGAATAGAAAGAATGACTCGGGATTTTTTTGATAAAGAAGTCCAGATTTTGCTTTGTGATTCCCTGGAAAACGGATTGAACACAATTGAAACAAATACTATCGATTTATTGCTGCTCGACCTGAATTTAAACGGTGAGGATGGTTTTGATGTTCTGCAAAGTGTTACCGCGAAATCTTTTCAAACCATTATTATTTCTGCTTACACGGACAAAGCTATTATGGCATTTAACTATGGCGTATTAGATTTTGTGCCTAAACCATTTGACGAGACCAGGCTTTCGCAAGCTTTTACGCGTTTTACCTCATCAGAAAAACAACCCAATGGAGCTATTCAGTTTTTAGCTGTAAGAAAAGCAAAAACGATTAAACTCATTACAATAAAAGAAATAAAATACATAAAAGGCGCAGGAATCTACACAGAATTACATCTAGCAGACGGACGTATTGAACTCCATGACAAGTCTTTAGAATCATTAGAAAAACTGCTACCTTCTTCGTTTCAAAGAATTCATAAATCCTATATTCTTTGCTGGCATGAAGCCGATAAATTAGTTGTAGAAGCAGGCGGAAGATATAATATGCTACTTAAAAATGGCGAACTATTACCTGTTGGCCGTTCTAAATATAAAGAAATACGACTTAGAATGATTTGAGAAAGTAACTATTGGCTATTGCTTTACTTTTACATTACATTCAATAGTAAGATGTTCTCTACTGTCTTTTTTCGATTTAGTTTTTGGTTCCTAATTAAGAAACATTTTCTCAGTATTTCTTCTAAACTCCTTATACTTTAATTATTTACTTTTAAGATAGCAATTTTTTTCTCGTCCATTCTTATTTATAATAAAAAGCTTATTCCCTATAATTAAATATTTATCTACTCCATACATATCAGAGTTTTTAATTTGTGGACTTAAGCTGTCCATCGATTTATAAAAAAAATCAGAAGTCAAAATTAAAGTATCAGAATTAATTTTCCATTTTCCTATTATTGCCGTATCATAATATCTAAAATTGTAAACAAAACTTTTATCTAAATTAAGTTCTAAGGTAACTTGTGATTTTCCATACAATCTGCAGGTACTAAAATAAACACCCGTTTTTATCGATTTACAACAAACAAATAAACTGAAAAGTAAAAACACAAATACTTTTTTCATAATCTTCAACAGCTAAACTATAATTTATTTAAATATACTTTTTAATTTGTTCCAAAATTTGGTTTTTGTCTGATTATTGTTTTGATTAGACTTAACAACTTCTTGAGGTTTTATATTTCTAATTTTTTGTTTATTTAATTCTGCAAGAAATTGCGGTGTATCTTCTATTAACATCTCTCTTGAGTATTTAATTTGGTCATCCATATAATAAACCAAAGCATTACTTAGGTCAATCAATGCTATCGAAATAAGTCCAATACAAGCACCTGCTGAAAAGTCTGCACCCCAAACAAATGAAATAGCAGTATCTTGATTTGTTAAATCAGATTCAATCCATTCCGCTTCTGTTTCTGATATTACATTATTAGCTTCTTCAACGTAAGTTTCAAAATAGGTTTGATGTCCATTTATACTACATTCAAGACCATCTTCGCTAATATGCCCTTCAAGATCATCAAATATTTTAAAATCGTACCCAAGTTTTTGAATAACTTCTTGAATTTGTCTATTTGTGGGTAAATCTGCTTTTCTTATGAAAGCTATTTGTGTCATGGACATATTTTTGATTGTATTAAATTATTTTATCATTGCAAATAAAACAAAAAACGAATCAAAAACTATAAAAATATTCTTTCATATCGAATAATTTTCAAAATATTTTTAAAATTTATTGAATTTCTTCCTTTGAATAAAAGATGAATAAAATCTTCTTTATTTTGCACTCTCACTCCAAACAACCAATTATTAATCAAACAAATACACCTTATAAAAATCAAATATATTTACGCTGAATCATCCCTAAAAATGACCCTTTAAGAAAAACAGACTAAAAGTTTTTTGAAGATGCTATTGCGAGTTTTAAAAATATTCTCTTCTTTTGCACCCGAATTAAGAAAGTAGGCCCGTTCGTCTATCGGTTAGGACGCATGGTTTTCATCCATGTAAGAGCGGTTCGATTCCGCTACGGGCTACTAACAAAAAGCTTCAGAGAAATCTGGAGCTTTTTTCGTTTTTAGCTTTTTTATTCTCTAAATATATAATAAAAACATACCTACAAGGTTTTGAAAACCTTGCAGGATAACACATCTCAACCAGATTTCTTAAAAGGTTTTAAAGACCTGTTAGGTATTAAATTCTCCCTTATTTTACTGGCATTCTTAAACTCTTTTTCTAAATTTAGTTACCTTTGATAGAGATTATTCTAAATACCACTTAACTTAATTTTAAACAGAAGAAAACAAAAAAATGGAGAAGGAAATACAATTATACCGAAATTCAAAAAAAACAAAAAACCTATTATTCTCTTCTTTAGGAGTTTGCATTATTTTACTCCTTGTTATTCTTTATTCTGCCGGAATATTTGACAATGAATTTAAAACTAAGCCGCTTGTATTTTCGTCTGCAGCATTTTTAATCATGTTTATCCTGTTGCTAAAAACGGTTTTGAGCTTAAAAGATAAAAGTCCATTAATTGAGTTAAAAAATCAAAATTTCTATGGAAAAACGACACCTATGTCAAAATCTTTTGGTGTTGTTAATTGGGAAGATGTAGCAAATATCGAATCTCAAAAAACGGGAGGAGATACTTTAGTTGTTGTTACTATCAACAATCCTGAAAAATACGAAGGAAGACTTTCGAAAATGCTTTGGAACATGGCGTATAACAAAGATACCCATCAGTTAACGTTAATGTATTCAGCCTCTGAAATTGATATTGATGCAAATGCTCTTTTTACGTTATTTAATGAATTCTGGAAAGGAAGAAATTCTTTAAATAGTTAAGGGAAATAACTTTAATTTTTATGTGGAGTTATTATATTTGAATCACTAAACATTAACAAAATCATATTCGATGAAAAATTATACAATACTTCTACTAATTATTACTTTTCAAATAAACTTTGCACAAAATACTTTTCCAACAACGGGTAATGTTGGTATTGGTACCACAACTCCAACAGGAATATTAGATATCCAAAAAAGCAATGTAAATGCAGGTGGTAAGGCTGTAGTTAATATAATAGGTTCAACATGGGAAGGAGATGGTGCAAGTTTAGTACTTAATCAAGTTTGGCACGATAGACATTACAAAACAATTCTTGATAATTTTGGTGGTACTAATGCACAAACAGGATCTGGATTAAAAATTCAAACCTCATATTGGAACGGAACTGATATTAATACAATTACTTCATTAGTATTATCTCCATCTGGGAACCTGGGAATTGGAACTACAACACCAAAGTCTAAATTAACTATAAGATCAGGAGGTACAGGTGTAAGCATACATCCAGCGAAAGCACCTTACTATGGAACTATAGCATTTAATAGAGAAGCATTTGACGGTGAAATTTTTGATCCGAGTGGTCAGGCTTTTCAAATAAACAATGGAGGAAATGATAAAAACCTTCATTTTCAAGTATATAATGGAAATGATGGTAAATTAATAACAAATAATGCTCTTGTTATTAATGGGAGTAATGGAAATGTAAGTATTGGAACAGCAAATACGCAGTCAATGTTAACTGTTGCCGGAGATATAACTTCCAGAGAAATAAAAGTTACCGTAAATGCAGGAGCTGATTTTGTTTTTGAAAAAGATTATGATTTACCTTCTTTAGAATCTGTTGATAAATTTTTAAAACAAAATAAACACTTACCAGAAATTGCATCAGCTAAAGAAATGCAAAAAGATGGCATCAATTTATCTGAAATGAACATTAAACTTTTACAAAAAATAGAAGAATTGACTCTTTATGTAATCGAAATGAAGAAAGAAAATGACAAGCAAAATGAGGAAATAAAAAATCTTAAAAATGAGATTAATTCTACAAAGAAATAATTATTAGATTATAAATCTTTTAATAAATTCATTTTAATTGCTTACCAAATAATACTAAAAAAGCTTCGGAGAAATCTGAAGCTTTTTTAGTAAACAATAATATTTCTAAAAACTTATCTCTTTTTACGTGAACCATTCTTTTTTGCATCCTTTTGAGTATAATATAAATCAGAACATCTTTCGGCGTAATTAAAATAAGTTTCATCGCTAAAGTCTTCTAAATTAATTATTGCAAATTTCATTTTGGTTTTAATAGTTGGGATACTTACTAATTCTCCTTTCCCTTTATTTGCCGCTTCATCATAATAATTCCAATTTCCAATATAATCACTCGTCAAGAGATTAACGCTGGATTCTCCGCTTCCGTCGTTTGCAGCGTTTCCAAATTCATATCGGCTCATACCTATCAGTTGTATTTTCTTGGTTTGTGTATTGTACCTAAATTGATTTCTGTAACCAGCACGCATCCAATCATTAGAAAAGTAAAAACCATTTTTCGTTGGCTTTACACCACTCGTCTCATTCAAAATTTCAATAGGTTTACTTTGTATTGGTTTGTAATTATTTATTGAAAGCCTACACACAATTGTCGATTTTGTCACGTCTACATATACTGTATCTTTTTTGCCATCATTGTCAATGTCTTTAACTAGTTTTTCTTGCCCAAAAACAATTATTTGTACGAAAAGAAAAATTAATAGTAGTGGTGTTTTTTTCATGTCTGTTTTTTAATATAAAAATCTTTATAGCCTTGCCTAGCAATAAAGGCCTCTGATTTACTCACGAAAGTAATACAAAAAAATTAAGTTTTTTAATCACTCCACAAACACTTTCTCTTTCCATTTTGAAACCGTAAAACAAACTCGTGCTTCAATTTTGGTTTCCTGTGTATAAAAATTCGGCACTCATACCCTTTTTTTTATTTAAGCTATTCCATCGTAGTAGTTTTATAAATAAAAAAAACGAGAACCCTTCCGAAAAGGAACCAAAAACATACAAAATGGAAAATCTAATCACCCCATCGAAATGCCCTTACATGGCTCAACAAGCAGCTACAACAGCAGTGGTTCCGGACATTACCACTCCACTTGTTTCTGCAACTAATCAGCCTCCGGTTATTGGCACTGTTAATTTAGGATTGCTGAATAATTTTATCGGTACATGGAACAGTCCTACAGGCGCAAATGCTACTGGTTACAATGTTATGCCTTTACCTCAAGCTGATGCACCAAACGGATTTATTACTAAAAACTTTCCTTATTTTGAAGAAATCTCTTTTTCAGCTATTGCTGGTGGAGCACCAAACAGAGAAGGAAGATATACGCAGGCGAGCAGCGTATTGTTTTATGAGCAAAGAGTATACATCGCAGATAATGCCGATCCTAGCGGAGCGCAGCCCATCCAAAACACTTTAATTCATGCCGAAAATGGTACCTGGCTATATCACGTTATACAAAATCAGGTAGAAGGTCCTTATGGTCCTGGTACCGTTCCTATTACTACTCCTATTCCTGTTCAAGATCCTACAACACAATACAACAAACAAATATCTGTACCTCATGGCGTTTCGATTTTAATGGTTGGCGGACCTGTGGTTTCCGGAACAGGAAATCCTTCTTTTCCAACAGCCGACAGAACTAAACTACCTTTTACGGACGCTAGTATTATCGATCCGGCAACCTACTTAAGCAACCAGTTGGCTTCTCTTAAGGCTTCAGGAATTACAGTTACAAATTATTCCAGTATTACGGTTAGCACTACGAATCATGGTGGCGCTGTAAGCAATATAAATTTTGAGAATTCTTTTGGAAAAGTAATCTCAATGGACACCACTTGGTATGTTGAAACACTAAGTAATGGAACTGTTCAGTTGCAATACATTCAAAATATTGTTTTACAGTTTTTAATCAATAATGTACCAACCCAATTTTTGCATATTGATGCTAACACTTTACAATTGGTCGAAACATTTGCTCAGGTTAATGCGAATCAGCCATGGCAAAATACTGGTGTTACTGTACAGCCGGGAAATCCAATAACGGTAAGTTATGCTTCTGGTTTATGGACTGCAGATCCGGCAGTAAATAATGGTAATCTGTACGGAGCAGATGGAGCTCCTGATATCATTGTGACGCAACCTGGGTATCCTATTCAAAATGTACATCGAGGTGCTCTCATTGGGAAGGTTGGAAACAATGCGCCTTTCTTAATCGGAAACGGACCTGTTACCACTCCTGCCGGACAAAGCGGAGCATTACAACTTTGTATCAACGACGATCTAAATGCTGAATATGGGCTTGGATTGGCGGATAACATTGGCAGTTTACAGGTACGTATTAAACTTTAAGACCGAAATATTCTCTCCCTTTATACCAGCAAAAACATGAAAT
>Ga0247808_10000314_pt1 | contig 24591 bp, 23 predicted proteins | sample UWRJL089202R1_FD_179914 | JGI IMG/M metagenome (GOLD analysis project Ga0247808, IMG submission 179914) | Plant litter microbial communities from Arlington Agricultural Research Station in Wisconsin, United States - UWRJ-L089-202R-1 | ecosystem: Environmental > Terrestrial > Plant litter >... | reverse complement strand
GTGGTGCTCAGCATCGGCTGGATTCTCGGCGGCAACGTGGGCCTCGGCACCCTCGCCTTCGCCCTGCTCATTGGCCCGCTGGTGGGAATGATTTTGCCGTGGCTGGTGGTTCCCGCAGCGCGGACGGCTACAGGTTCAGGTGGGCAAAGTGACGCATCGCGTCGCGCACAAACGTTGCACCCTCAACCCCGCCATAGTTGACGGCGAACCGCTCGTCCGCGACGTACATCTCGCCGAGTCCAACGAAGTACTCGCGGGACGGTCCGTTCGCGTCGCCCGGCGTTCCGGGAATGCCGCGCAACCACTCGAACTGTCGTCGCGCCAGGGCCTGTGCCTCGGGCCCCTCCGCGGGGACGCCCGAGCCGGCGGCGGCGATCCAGTCGGCAGCGAGTTGCTTCTGCCGCGTCATCCACTCAGCCTTGTCCTCTGCACTCTGTGAACGCCACCACGCGTCACTCGCCGCATAGGCATCGCGACCCCAGCGCTGTTCGACCTCCTCCTTGTAGACGGTGTGGTCAAACCCGTCGAACATGTTCTCCGCCATGAGCGGCTCCTCTCCAGAAATTTTCGAAATGGTGGTCTCGACGCTGGCGATCTGCCGGTCGAGACGGTTCTGCTCCGACCGCAGCCAGCGCAGGTGGGTGGTGAGTGCGGCGGCGTCATTGGTCTGCCCGGCAAGCACCTCCGCGATAGCGGGCAGCCCGAGGCCGAGATCCCGCAGCAGCAGGATGCGTTGCAGTCGCGTCAGCGCCCGCTCGTTGTAGTACCGGTAGCCGTTGGCACCCGTGCGGGTTGCGGCGAGCAACCCGATGTCGCCGTAGTGGCGGAGGGTGCGCGAGGTGGTTCCGGTCAAACGCGCGATGTCGGAGATCGACCACTCGGCGTCGCGGTGGCCTGCGTTGTGCTCCATTTCGTTTCCTCGCCTCTTGTTGTACAACCGCACCCGCGGCATGGAACTAACCCTAAAAGTTGACGCTGCGGCAAGGTCAAGCGTCATTTTTTCGCGATGTGTGGCGCCGCGTCATCCACCGTCCACATTGCTCACAAAACCCCTTGCCGTTTCCCAGACTCGCGATATATCGTGTTGCCTAACACGCGATATATCGCGTTGAGTCTTATCAGCAGGGAGACACAAATGACGCAAGAAAAGTGGCTTGTTGACGGCGCGAAAGTCATCGACATCGGGCTCATCCGCAGCCTCAAGCTCAGCATGGTCGCCGGCCAGGTCGACATCGTCGGCCACGACGAACCCGACACCCGCATTGAGGTGCACTCGGTTGTGGGTAAGGACCTTCTGGTCAGCATCGTGGGGGACCGCCTCGAAATCGACCACCCGCAGCTGCGCTGGGACAACTTTGTTGACGTCTTTTCGTCATTCCGCGGTAACGCCCGTGCGGACATCAGCATTATGGTTCCGCGCGACATCACCCTGAAGTTCGGTGTTGTCGGCGCGAGCGCCCTCATTTCGGGGCTGAGCGGCGAGGCATCCATCAGTACCGTCACCGGGGACGTTGTTGCAGACGGCCTCACCGGCGAGCTCACCCTCAACTCGGTCAGCGGTGAAATCTCGGTGCGCAACCACACAGGATCAATCGCCGCCCACAGCGTCAACGGCGACATCACCGCGACGGGTGCAATCACGCGATTTACGTCGGAGGCCGTCAGCGGAAACCTGTTCCTCGACCTCGAGGGCCAGCCCCGCGAGGTGCGGGTGAACAGCGTCACCGGTGGGATCACCGTTCGCCTCGCCCCCAATGTCGCCACCGAATATCGCATCAACTCGGCCACCGGCAAGATCCACCTCGATGGCGCCGAGGTCTCCACCGTGCGCGGGGGCTACGTCGGCAAGTTCGGGGTGCTCGACGAATCGTGGCTCGAGTTCAAGGCCAACACCGTCAGCGGTGGCGTCTCGGTTCTCCACGCGGTGTCCGCATGACCCCCGTTTTTGGCCACGGCCACCTTCGCCTGTACCTGCTCAGCCTGCTCGCCCTCTCGCCGCGACACGGGTACGAGCTCATCCAGGCGTTGAGCGACCGCTTTGGCGGCACCTACGTTCCGAGTGCGGGAACGATCTATCCCCGCCTCGCCAAGCTCGAAGAAGACGGTCTCGTCACCAAAACCACCGATGGACGCAAAACCGTCTATGCGATCACCGACGCTGGCCGGGCCGAGCTTGCGTCCCGGCTGGGTGAACTCGACGGCATCGAGACCGAGCTCACCGACTCCGTGCGTCGGTTGGCCGACGAGGTCCGGGTGTCCGTCACGGATGCGATGCGCACCCTTCGTGCCGATCTCGCCTCCGCCGCGCGGTCTGATGTTGGTTCCGATCCTGGTTCCGATTCCGATTCTGTGGTGGATGACGAGGCGCCGAGCACTGCCTCCAGCTCCGAGACTCCCTCGAAGGACGCACGCATCGAGAGCCGTGTTCAGCTGCAGCGCGCGGAGATACTGCTGTCCGAGTTCCGCCAGCAGGTCCGCACGGATCTCCGCGGCCAGGTCACCGCTCATACCCTGGACGCCGCGGCCATCGATTCGCTCGGCGCCCAGCTCGACGCTGTGCGGGCCCACGTGCGCACCATGCTGGCCGGCCCGACCGGTTCGTAGAACAGCGCTCGCAAATGCGCAGCACGCACACACTCTGGCGGGGCCATCGGTCCCGCCAGAGGCGTTAGTACCCGGTTCAGAAACGCTTCGACACGCCCACGGATCACACCGGGAATAAAGCGAGACCAAATCCGCTTGACTCGGCCCGCAGCAGGAGTAGGCTCGCCCCTCGTGACTAACGAAGTTCGGTCGCCGAAGCGGTGGCTGATCGGCGAACCATTGGCGTCAGAAAAGCTTGAGGGTCAGCTCCTCCCCAAACATCTCGCCCTCCCGCTGTTCGCCAGCGACCCCCTCTCCTCGGTGGCGTATGCGCCGCAAGAACTGCTGATGATCCTGATGCTGGGTGGGCTCAGTTTTCTGACCTTCGCGCCGGGCGTTGCTCTCGCCGTAGTGATCTTGCTTGTGGTGGTGGTGGCGTCCTACCGCCAGCTCATCAAGGCGTACCCGAGTGGTGGTGGCGACTACGAGGTCGCCCACAAAAACCTTGGCGAGAAGGCCGGACTTGTTGTCGCGTCCGCTCTGCTCGTCGACTACGTGATGACCGTCGCCGTTTCGGTGGCCAGTGGTGTCGACAACATCGTCTCTGCGCTTCCCGGCCTCGACCCCATACGAATCGAGCTGGCGGTCTTTTTTGTCATCCTCCTCGCCGGCGTGAACCTCCGCGGTGTGCGCGAGTCGAGCAAGGCCTTCGCGTTCCCCACGTACTTCTTCATCGCCAGCATTCTGGTGATGGTCGTGGTCGCGCTGGTGCGCACGGTGATGGGAGATCCACCCGTCGCTGAGTCGGCTGGATTCGGTGTGCAGGCAGAATCGCTCTCGCAGGCGGCGTTCATCCTGCTGCTCCTGCGGGCGTTCTCCAGCGGATGTAGTGCGCTCACCGGTGTCGAGGCCATCTCCAACGGCGTGCCCGCATTCCGTACCCCGAAGGTCAAAAACGCGCAAAAAACCCTCGTCTACATGGTTGTCATCGCGATCGTGCTCTTTGTTGGGCTCATCGCCGTCGCCCTCATCTCGAAGGTGCACTACGCCGAGGACCCCTGTCACCTCGAAGGCTGGGCGAACTGTGCGACGGAACCGCAGCGCTCCCTTATTGCACAAATTGCCTCGGCAGTCTTCGGCAATAACTCCCTGCCGTTTTTTATCATCCAAGCCACCACCGCCGCCGTTCTGCTGCTGGCCGCCAACACCGCGTTCAACGGGTTCCCGCTGCTCGGCTCCGTTCTCGCCAAAGACAAGTACGCGCCGAAATCGCTGCAGACTCGCGGCGACCGCCTCATCTACTCCAACGGAGTACTGGTGCTGGCACTCGCGGCCGCTGTCATCCTCATCGTTTACCGCGCCAGCGTTACGTCCCTGATCCAGCTCTACATCATCGGTGTTTTTGTGTCGTTCACACTCGGGCAGACCGGCATGGTTGTGCACTGGTGGAAGATGCTGAAGAACGGATGCGCCGACCGCGGTGCGGCCATTCGCGGACTCACCATCAACGGCGTTGGTGCGATGATGACCGCCGTCGTGCTCATTGTGGTCACCATCACCAAATTCACCCACGGGGCCTGGCTGGTGTTCCTCATCATGCCGATCCTCTACACGCTCCTCCTCGGCATCAACCGGTACTACCGCGATGTTGACAAAGAGATCGAGGCGGACCCGGTCACCACGTTTGGCGCGACGGGTGACCACGCCATCGTGCTGGTGGGACGGATGCAGAAGCCCGTCCTCAAGGCTCTCGACTATGCCATTGCCGCGCAGCACGACTCCATCGAGGCCGTCCACGTGTCGATCGACGACGCCGAGACCTCGATCCTCGAGCAGCAGTGGATCGACCAGAACATCCAGATCCCCCTGCGTGTTATCGCCTCGCCCTACCGCGAGATCAGCGCCCCGCTCATCGGTTACATCAAGGGCCGCCGCCTCGAACACGGCTCTGAGGTGGTTACGGTGTACACCCCGCAGTTCATCGTGGGCCACTGGTGGGAGCACCTGCTTCACAACCACAAGGCCCGCCGCATCCGCCACAAACTGATGCTTGTCCACGGTGTGGTGCTCGCGCTGGTGCCGTGGCTGCTGGACTCCTCTGAGCTCATCTACGGGCGCCGTTCCCGCCCGATTCCCGGTCAGGACCGACGCGGTGAGCCCATCCGTCCGCGCCCCCGTGTTGCCATCACTCACGGTCGTGCCGACGTTCGCGCGGAGCCCTCCGCCGTTGCCGACCCGCCCGCGTCATCCACCGACGACAGGCCCTAACCTGCCCGCCGCAACGAACGCCCCCACCTTCGCCGTCACAGCCCCGTCCCCTCGCGGCGCGCTGCGGTCTCTTCTCGCCGTGTTTGTCGGCGGCATCGTGGGCACGTTCGCGCGCCTGCTGCTCGACACCGTTCTCCCCCACAGCGACACCGACTTCCCCACCTCCACCCTTCTCATCAACGTCGTGGGGTCTGCCGTGCTCGGCTTTCTCGTCGCCCGCGTCTGGCCGACCGCCGCACCCTGGCTACGCGCCGGCCTTGGCACCGGTGTGCTCGGGTCGTTCACCACGTTCTCCGCTGTTGTTGTCGCCCTGGTGACGTTGGTTGAGGACGGACGGATGACGCACGCTGCGCTGTATCTCGGGCTGTCGCTTGTTCTGGGCTTTGCCGCAGCACTCGGCGGCCTGCGGTTGGGGCGGCGCTGATGTTTGGCACCACCTTCGCGGTTGCTCTCGCCACGCTTCTTGTGGGTGGGCTCGCAGCCGTTGCGCGGTACGGAATCACATTGGCGTTCGCCGGGCGCGGGTCATTCCCCTGGGCGGTCTTCACCGTCAACGTGATCGGGTCCGCCATCGGTGGTGCCGCGGTTGGTTTTGCCGAGGCGGGATCAATCTCGTCCGACCTGCGCCTGCTCCTTCTCGGGGGATTGGCCGGCGGGCTCACCACCTTCAGCACCTGGAGCGTGGAGACCGTGCAACTCGTTCTCGACGGTCGCTGGCGTACCGCCGTCACGAGTGTCGCGCTGAACCTCGTGGTGGGCGTCGGTGTTGCCGGAGGAGCCTGGGCGCTGACCCGCTGACGCTAGAGGCGGGGCCGGCTCATTGCCGCGACAACACGACGCGCAATGGAACGACCGGAGCGCTGGGCGCCCGCGGTGCTCGCCTGGGGGCCATACCCCGCGAAGAATATGCGGGGATCGCGACCGGCTACGCCCGCGGTGACCTGCACACCACCGGTGGTTTCCCGAAGACCGAGGGGGGCGAGGTGGCGCAACTCGGGGCGGAATCCCGTCGCCCAGATGATCACATCGGCTCGCTGGAATGTGCCGTCGGCCCAACGAATCCCCCTGGGCTCGATCGACTCGAACATGGGCTGGGCGACAAGCATCCCGCGGTTAATGGCAGCCTGCATCCGACGGGTACGCGGAACACCGGTACCGCTCACGATGCTGGGAAGAGCTTCACCGGCGCGAGCGGCGGCATCCTGATCCGCAACCGCAGCAGCTCCGGCCTCAAGGTCGATTTTGCCCTGGTCGCGGAACTCGACGGGTCGTCGGGTCACCCAGGTCAGGCTGGACGCCTTGCCCTCGAGTTCGAGGAGGAAGCCGATCGCCGAGGTTCCCCCTCCGACCACCACCACATTGCGGCCGGCGAATTCGCTGGCGGCGCGGTACTCGGCGGTGTGGATCTGTTCGCCCCGGAACGAGGTGCGTCCGGGGTACCACGGGATGAAGGGTGAACCCCAGGTTCCTGTGGCGTTGACGATGAAATCAGTGGTGATGGTCGTTGTGGTCGGCGACTTACCGCCGAGGGCCACGGACGCTTCGAGGCGTTCACCGACCGATCGCACACCGGTGACGGACGCGGGACGAATGACGTCGAGCTCAAAGTGCCGCTCGTACTGCGAGTAGTAGTCCGCGACGACGTCACTCGCAGGAAGTTTGTGGTCGGCGGTCTCAAAGCTGAGGCCGAGGTCGCCCATCCCGGGCAAATCGTTGACGCGGTGCGCCGATCCGAGGCGCAGGGCATCCCAGCGGTGCTGCCATGCACCTCCGGAGGAGGGTCCGCGGTCAAGTACAACGAACTCCGTGCCCGGTTTCAGGCCAAGACGCTTGAGGTAAAACGCCACCGAGAGACCCGCCTGCCCGGCACCGACAACAATCACTGAGGTGTCGGTTTGGGGGGTCATCACTCGTCCACGTTACTCGCTCCCAACCGCGCGCCCGCTGGTAAACTGAATTTTCTACAGGTATCGACTTGGGGTTTTGACGGCCTACGGGATTGAGAACCACGAAAGACGATGCATACTGGTGTGAATGCCAGTCGCGGCATCCTATTCCGCTGGCTCGATTGCGCGAACTGGGTCACTCAGGTCGCGTGATAAAGTGATCGCGATATTTTAACCTGTTCATTAGCTCGTACTTTCAACATGAGGGGGTCACGCATGGGGCGCGGCCGTCAAAAGGCGAAGCACACCAAGGTCGCACGCGACCTGAAGTACTTCAGCCCGGACACCAACTACGGAGCTCTCGCGAACGAGCTGCACGGCGGAGAGTCGCCTGCACCTGTTGCGCCTGTCGCACCGGTTTCTCCCGAACTCGATAAGTGGTCGGAGTATCTGGATGACAAGTACAACGTTGAGGATGACGATGACGAGTACGGCAACGACCAGGAGTCGTCCCGCACCGCATAGTCCCCGTTACGCGTAACGACCCAGGTGGCTTTTGGTCATCCGGTTCGGACTACACACCATCACTGGGCCAGGACGCTGTCGCGCCCTGGCTTTTGTGATTTCTGGGTGGTGTCCGGCGCGCGGTCGTTATTCGCCGAACGCTCCGACGAGCTGCACGGAACCACCGTTGACGCCCTTGGCACCCTGTTCGAATCCGGTGAGATCACGGATTCCGAAGCTGACCTGTCCAGTGACCCAGGAAGGAATGCCCTGGAGCTCGAGTGCACGAATGACGCTCGCTGCGGAGGCCGCATCAACAACGGCAAACATTCCGACTCCGAGGTTCCAGGTGCCCTCGGTCTCGACAAGGGACATCCCACCCCAGCCGGCGATGGTGCTGAACAACGGGTCGGGCGTCCAGGTGGCGCGGTCGACTTCGGCCCACGAACCCACGGGAAGCACCCGGGCAAGGTTCGCGGCCATTCCGCCGCCGGTCACGTGGCTGAGCGCGTGGATGGCGCCGGGGATTTCGTCGAGCACGGCCAGGATCGGCGAGGTGTAGAGGCGGGTCGGCTCGAGGAGAACCTCACCGACGACGCCGCCCAAGTCATCCGAATAGTCCGAAAAGCTCATGCTTGCCTTGCGCAGCACACTGCGGACGAGCGAGTACCCGTTGCTGTGGAATCCGGAGGACTGCATGGCGATCACCACGTCACCGTCGGCAACGCGCTCGGGGCCAAGGGTTTTGTCTGCTTCAACAACACCCACGGCAGCACCGGCGACGTCATAGTCGTCGGGGCCAAGCAGGCCGGGGTGCTCCGCGGTCTCTCCACCAACGAGGGCGGTTCCGGTGGCCGAGCAGGCGAGGGCAATGCCCTTAACGATGTCGGCGATGCGCTGGGGAACAACTCGACCGCAGGCAATGTAGTCGGTCATAAAAAGCGGACGAGCGCCCACCACGATGATGTCGTCGACGACCATTCCGACGAGGTCCTGGCCGATGGTGTCGTGTTTATCCATGGCCTGGGCAATGGCGACCTTGGTGCCGACTCCGTCGGTCGACGTCGCAAGCAGCGGCCTTTTATAGCTGGTCAGAAAGGAAACGTCGAAGAGCCCGGCGAATCCGCCCACCCCTCCGAACACCTGCGGTCCGTGGGTGGCCGAAACCGCCGACTTCATCAGTTCGACGGCAAGGTCTCCGGCCGCGGTATCAACGCCGGCCTCACGGTAGCTATTGCTCATGTCATAAGTCTGCCCGAACATCCACCCCTTGTGGATACCACCAGCAAGCGAGATCGGTGCGAAGGACCGTAGACTTACCCAGGCTTGTTCCCTCTAGCGTCAGGAAAACCCCGGCAGCATGTGCGGCATTGTGGGCATCGTCTCATCCCTCCCCGTCAACCAGCAGGTGTACGACAGCCTGTCCCTCCTTCAGCACCGTGGTCAGGATTCCACTGGAATCGCCACGGCAGAAGGCGACACCTTCCACATCCAGAAGGCGAAGGGTCAGGTGCGCGAGGCGTACCGCACCCGCGACATGCGCTCGCTTCTGGGCACCATGGGCCTCGGCCACGTGCGTTATGCCACCAAAGGCAGCGCCGGCAATGAGGAAGAAGCCCAGCCGTTCTACGTGAACGCGCCCTACGGCATCATCCTTGTGCACAACGGAAACCTCACCAACACCCGTGAGCTGACGCAGGAGCTCTTCCACGTCGACCGTCGCCACCTCAACACCTCGAGCGACACCGAACTGCTCGTGAACGTTCTTGCCAACGAGCTGCAAGACCAGCTGACCGGCAGCGACTTCTCCCCCGACCAGGCGTTCAGCGCGATTTCCCGACTGCACGAACGCGTCGAGGGCTCGTACGCCGCCATTGCGTTGATCGCCGGCCACGGCCTGCTCGCGTTCCGCGACCCCTTCGGCATCCGCCCCCTGATTCTCGGACGCCGCTCGCAGGGCCTCGTCGGCGACGAGTGGATCGTCGCCTCGGAGTCTCTCGTTCTCGAGCACGGCGGATACGACGTTGTTCGAGACATCGCACCCGGTGAAGCCGTATTCATTGCGATGGACGGCGAAATGACGTCGAAGCAATGTGCCGTCAACCCGCGACTGATCCCCTGCTCGTTCGAGTACGTGTACCTCGCGCGCCCCGACTCGATCATGAACGGCATCTCGGTCTACGACGCGCGTCTGCGCCTCGGCGACCGCCTCGCCGACACCATCGCGACCTACGCGCCGATGGGCGACATCGACGTGGTGATGCCGATCCCCGACTCGTCCCGTCCGGCAGCAATGCAGGTGGCCCGCAAGCTCGGCATCGAATACCGCGAGGGCTTCTACAAAAACCGCTACGTCGGCCGTACCTTCATCATGCCCGGCCAGGCCGAGCGCAAAAAGTCCGTGAAACAGAAGCTCAACGCCATGTCGAGTGAGTTCAAGGGCAAAAATATTTTGATCGTGGATGACTCGATCGTGCGCGGCACCACCTCGAAGGAGATCGTGCAGATGGCTCGCGAGGCCGGAGCGAACAAGGTGACGTTTACGTCAGCTGCTCCTCCCGTCCGCTTCCCGCACGTGTACGGCATCAACATGCCCACCCGTCAGGAGCTCGTCGCCCACAACCGCAAGATTCCCGAAATCGCCACCGAGCTCGGCGCCGACCACCTGATCTACCAGGAAGTCGCCGACATGGAGGCCGCGATCATCGAGGGGTCGGACGTGACCGCACTCGAAATGAGCTGCTTCACGGGTGACTACGTCACCGGCACCGTTTCGCCCGAATACCTCGCCTGGGTCGAGTCGAACCAGGCCAGCTAACGGGGCACGGGCGGCCTGGGACGCACGCGCGGCCGGCGATGGTATCGATGCAGGTCGAACTTTTGGTTGATCCGCTGCCGCCGGGCCCGCTCCTAGGCTTTCTGCCATGAGCACTCCGAGCACACGCACCGAACCCACCGTTCCGGCACACGCACCACACCGCGGAAGTGTCTGGGGACTCGTCTGGCGGATGGCCCTGGCGCTCTTTATTGGGCTCACCCTGCTGCTGTTCACCGTGCACCAGTTCTCCGGCGTCGAAGCGCGCTATCCGGAACTGGTCGTACCGTTCGGCTTCTACCTCTTCTTCGACGTTGTTGCGGGGGTCGCCGCGCTCTGCCTGCTGCCGTTCCGACGCCGGGCACCGTTGGTCATCGCGCTTGTCAGCGCCGCGCTCGGAGCCGTCACCACCTTCGGCTTTGGCGCCATCACCATCATCCTGATCTCCCTGGCAACCCGTCGCCGCGCGGGCGAGATCACCATGGTCTCGATCGTGACCCTGATCGCCGGGGTGGCAAACACCTACATCGTTCCGGACCCCGAACCGATCGCTCCGCTGTGGCAGCTCGTCGTGCTGATGATCGCGTTCGTCGCGATCTGTGTGGTGATCGGGCTCTACATCGGTGGACGCCGCGAGCTTTACATCTCACTCAACGACCGCGCCCGCCTTGCCGAAACCGAGCAGGCGGCCCGACTCGACTCCGCCCAGAGTGCCGAGCGCACCCGCATCGCCCGCGAGATGCACGATGTGCTCGCGCACCGCCTGTCCCTCGTCGCCATGCACTCTGGAGCGCTGGCCTACCGCGACGACCTCTCCCGCGAAGAGACCGCGTCGACCGCCGCCGTGGTGCGTGAAAACGCCCAGCTGGCGCTCACCGAATTGCGTGAGGTGCTGGGGGTGCTTCGGGATGACACGGGAACCGCCACACGCACACCCCAGCCCACACTTGCAGCGCTCCCCGAGCTGCTCGAGCAGAGCGAGGCGGCGGGCACCGCGGTGCACTTCCGTATCGCCCCCGCTGTCGCTGATGCGCTGCAGACCCTTCCCGATAGCACGGGACGTAACGCCTTCCGCATCATCCAGGAGTCCCTCACCAATGCCCGCCGCCATGCCTCCGGCGCGGACGTTGACCTCGACATCGATGGCACACCGGGCGAGCGCCTGACGGTGCGCGTGAGCAACCCGGTGCAGACCCCCGCCGCCTCCGGTGCGGCAGGTGCCGCCGCCGGTGACATGCCCGCAGCCGTCAGCTCCGGCCTGGGACTTCCCGGCCTTGTCGAACGCGCCCGCCTCGCCGGCGGCGAACTGACGCACGGCGAGATCAACGGCCGGTTTACGGTTGAGGCATGGTTGCCATGGACAGCATGATCCCCGCCGCCGCTGACTCTGCGTCGGACGCGGCCGTCGCTCGCGCCGTGATTCGTGTAGTTCTCGTCGACGATGAAGCCCTCGTCCGCACCGGCCTGCGCCTGATCCTCGGTGGCGACCGGTCCATCGAGATTGTCGGTGAGGCCGCCGACGGTATCGACGCCGCCGGTGTGGTTGGCCGCACCAACCCGGACGTGGTGTTGATGGATATTCGGATGCCGCGGCAAAACGGTCTCGATGCAACCCAGTCACTGTTGGCACAGCATCCTGATCTCAAAATCATTGTGCTGACCACGTTCGACACGGACGACATGGTGCTGTCGGCGTTGCGGTTCGGGGCGAGCGGGTTCCTGTTGAAAGACACCCCGCCGCAGGAACTCGTCGACGCCGTGCGACAGGTGGCGGAGGGGCGGTCGATTCTGTCGCCGTCCGTCACCAATCAGCTCATCGATGCGGTGGCGCGCGGTCCGGCAGTGGCTGAGCGCACAGCAGCACGGGAACTACTCGCGGCACTCACCGACCGCGAGCGCGAGATCGCGATGGAGATTGCGCGCGGCCAGTCGAACAGTCAGATCGCGGAGGCGCTGCACCTCAGCGTGGCGACCGTCAAAACGCACATCGGGCGAGTGTTCGACAAGCTCGGTGCGGACAACCGGGTGCAGGTCGTGATCTGCGTCCACAGCGCCGGGTACTAGGCGCGAGCGTCGGGATCGTTCTCGGCGCGGGGCTGGGTAGCGTCGGGCTGGGCGGGATCAGCTGGTGTCGCAGAATTCTCGTCGCTGCGCGCCGCGTCATCCACCGATCCGGCCTCGTCGTCGTCGTTGTACTCGTCGGGACGAACGGTGGACTCAACGACCACCTGCGCCGTCGACACGCGCTTCAGTGAACGACGGTCGAGCACAATCGCAACGATCGCACCGAGAAGCACACCGCCGGTGACGCCGTACAGCGCGAAGTAGCCGAAGAGTGCCCCAAAACCGACTGCGGGGTCGACCGGGAACAGCGCGGTGAGAATAAACGACACAATTGCGCCCAGTCCGCCACCCAGAATCAGGAACGTCGGAATTTTGGGCGCACGGCGAATTCGTACGTCGCTCGGTTTGTCGTCGGTGTTGCTCACCCTCTTATTCTCGCATCCACGCCTGTCACTGACCTGCGGGCGAAACCGTCAATCGGTGTAGCGCGTGATCGGCAGGTAGTCGGTGAGGTCGGCGCGCTGGCCCGACGCGTGAATGCGTCCATCGCCGAGTGCCTCTGCCCAGGGGAGTGAGCCGGTGGCGAGAGCGATCCAGGTGGGCGCATCCATCTCGATGACGTTGGGCGGGGTTCCGCGGGTGTGACGCGGACCCTCAATCGCCTGCACCGCACCGAACGGCGGAACGCGCACCTCAACGGTGTTGCCCTCGGCCTTCTCGCTCAGTCGCTGCAGCAGATAGCGCACGGCCATCGCGGTGGTGTCGCGGTCCACGTTTCCGGCGAGCGCCGCCCGAACACTCGCATCGCCGACCGCACCCGCAATTTTTGCCTTACCCATACGCCAAGCATCCATCACAGAAGAAGTTCCGTCGAATTCGTGAGCATGCGGCTTGACCCCGGCGCGCTGACCGGCGAGCGCCGCTACTCTAGGCAGGTGCGAATCCTTGTCCTCGGCTCCGGCGCGCGCGAGCACGCCATCATTACGTCCCTTCTCAGCGAACACGCGGGGCATAACATCACGGCCGCGCCGGGAAATGCGGGGATCGCAGCAGACGTCGACGTTGTCGCGCTAGACCCCACCAACGGTGACGTTGTCGCGGGGTACGCCATCGACAACGAGATCGAACTCGTCATCATCGGCCCCGAGGCTCCCCTCGTTGCGGGCGTTGCCGACAAGCTACGCACTCGAGGCATCGCGGTGTTTGGTCCAAGCAAGGCCGCCGCGGCACTCGAGGGCAGCAAAACATTTGCCAAGCGGATTATGGATGAAGCCGGTGTGCCCACCGGTCGCGCCGCTCGTGTGGGCAACCTGGTCGAGGCCGCTGCCGCAATCGACGAATACGGCGCCCCCTACGTGGTGAAAGCCGACGGTCTCGCCGCAGGCAAGGGCGTTCTTGTAACCCCCGACCGCACCGCCGCACTCGAGCACGCGGAGTACTGGCTGCAGCACGGCTCCGTGCTCGTCGAGGAGTTTCTCGCCGGCCAGGAAGTCTCCCTCTTCCTGCTCAGCGACGGCCACTCGGTGCTCCCGCTCTCTCCCGCGCAGGACTACAAGCGCGCATTCGATCGCGACGAGGGTCCGAACACCGGCGGAATGGGTGCCTACTCCCCACTCCCGTGGCTGCCCGAGGGTTTCGTCGACGAGGTCATTGAGACCATCGCGCTTCCCACAATCCGCCAGCTCGCGGCCGAGCAGAAGCCGTTTATCGGCCTGCTCTACTGCGGCCTCATCCTCACCAACAAGGGCACCCGCGTTATCGAGTTCAACGCCCGCTTCGGTGACCCCGAGACGCAGGTTGTGCTCCCCCGCCTGGTGACCCCGTTGAGTGGCCTGCTCTTCGCTGCCGCGACGGGGGGCCTCAGCGAGCTGCCTCGCCCCGAGTTCTCTGACCGCGTCGCTGTCACCGTGGTGCTCGCGAGCGAGGGATACCCCGAAGACCCCATCACCGGTCGCCCCATCACCGGGCTCGACCGCGTGAAGGGCATGGCAGACGTCACCGTCGCCCACGCCGCGACGGCGTCAACCACGTCGGCATCCACCAATCCCGTCACCATTGCCGGGCACAACGGCACCATCAACCCCGGAGACGCCGAAGGATTTATCGCCACCGGCGGTCGTGTGCTCAGCGTTGTTGCCCTCGGCGACACGTTCGCCGACGCCCGCGAGAAGGCGTACAGCGCACTCAACGAGATTCACCTCAACGGGTCGCACTTCCGCACGGATATTGCCGAGCGGGTCTCCTGATGACCATCGAAAGTCGTCTGCTTGCCGGATGGGACCACGCCTACTCGGGCAAGGTGCGCGACCTCTACACGTCGCCCGACCATCCTGGCCGCATTCTCCTCGTCGCCAGTGACCGCGTTAGTGCATTCGACCACCTGCTGGAGCCGCCCATTCCCGGCAAGGGTGAACTGCTCACCCAGCTGAGCAAGTGGTGGTTCCACCAGCTGCAGGGTGTGCCCAACCACCTCGTCGCCGACGGCGACGCGCCCGTTCCCGCCGAAGTCGCCGAACGTTCGATGTTGGTCAAAACCCTCGAGATGTACCCCATCGAGTGTGTGGTGCGCGGATACCTCTCCGGCAGCGGCTGGGTCGAGTACCAAAATACGCAGAGTGTCTGCGGTGTGGCCCTGCCCGCAGGACTCTCCGACGGCGATCGCCTGCCCGAGCCGATCTACACTCCCGCGTGGAAAGCGCCCATGGGTGAGCACGACGAGAACATCTCGTTCGAGCGCACCGTTGAGCTTGTGGGAGCCGACACCGCCGCAGCCCTGCGTGACGCGTCCCTCGATATCTTTATCCGGGCATCCGCCATCGCTGAGGCCCAGGGCGTCATCCTCGCCGATACCAAATTTGAATTTGGGGATGACGCGGGCGTGCTGACACTGGGCGACGAGGTTCTCACTTCCGACAGCAGCCGCTACTGGGATGCCGCGCAGTATGCGACCGGCGACCGCACCGCGAGCTTCGACAAACAAATCGTGCGCAACTGGCTTCTCGCGAACTGGGACAAAGAGGGCACGCCGCCCCAGCTTCCCCACGAGATCGTCGAGCAGACCGCGGCCCGGTACCGGGAGCTCATCAGTCGTTTGACCGGCGAATAACCGGCGCATGCCAACGGGCATCACCGTCCGCGCCATCGAGCGGTTTGGGCACTACGTTCACAGCGCCGAGTCGCTCTGTTACGAGAAGTCCCTCGGGACGCTCTGAACATCGTTTCAAAAAACACCAATCCGATGTACAGAGCTGCCCCGAACCTTGGGTAGACGCCACTCCATCGACCCGAACTCTGAAGTAGCGTCGCGCGAGTACCTTCCCCGCAGACACCGTCACAAACGGTCATTGTGCTGCGCGGACATCGTCTCGCCGGGATCTCGGCCGCTGCCTGGCCGAGATCCTTTTTAACTAGGCGATTGTGCTCCCCACGAAATAGACTGGCGTTTTTAGTTGTTGGGACAACCATGAGTGAAAACACCGCAGACCTGCTTGCCGCCGATACCGCGATGGGCCCGGTCACGCTTCTGGTTGCTGACCTCGACGCCATGGTCACCTACTACCGCGACTCCGTCACCCTGAATGTGGTGGATGAAGCGCCGGGTCGCGTCACGATGGGGCGCGGCACCCGCCCACTGGTGATCCTCGAGCACTCGCCGCAGCTGAAGCACGCCTCGCCCGGCCAGGCGGGACTCTTCCACACGGCGATCCTCTTCGACTCCGAGCGCGCACTCGCCGCAGCGCTCTACTCGGTCGCTCAGCACTCTCCCGGAACCTTCACCGGCAGCGCCGACCACCTGGTCAGCAAGGCGTTCTACTTCACCGACCCCGAGGGCAACGGCATCGAGCTGTACTGGGATCGCGACCGCAGCACCTGGAGCTGGACCCACGGTGTGCTCGAAATGGGCACCCTCTACCTCGACCCAAACGCCTTCCTGCAGGAGAACCTCACCGAGGAGGTCATCGAGAACCCCGTCTACGGCGATGCGGTTGTCGGCCACGTGCACCTCTCCGTCGGTGACACCGCGAGCGCCCGCGAGTTCTACGTGAACCGCCTCGGCTTCGAGACCACCGTCGAAATGCCCGGCTCGGCGTTGTTTGTCAGCGCGGGCAAGTACCACCACCACATGGCCATGAACGTCTGGAACAGCAAGGGTGCCGGCCGTCGCCAGCCCACCCTCGGGCTGAGCCAGGTCGACATTGTTGTTCCCACGGCCGACGATCTCGGGGCTTTGCAGGAGAGGATGACGCACTTCGGCGTGTCCACTCGCGACGACGGCCAGACCGTCTCGATCGATGACCCGTGGGCCAACCTGATCCGGGTGACTGCGGCCGCATAGTTACCGCGGCTGAGCGACGCCGGCCCGCACACCGGGTGACGCGGCCAGCGCAGGCGAATACACTCCGAGACGTGCCCCTCAACCCAAATCTCAGCCGCCAGGTCGCCCTTCTACTGTCGCCCGTGTTGCTGGTTCAGGCTCGCACGATGCGCCGCGTCATCCCGATCCTCCCCGATTCAGCCCAACCCTGGACCGGTGCACTCGACGCACCCGACCCCGTCCGCCTACTGGTGCTCGGCGATTCGACTGCCGCCGGTGTTGGGGCACGGACACAGGATGACGCGCTGCCGGGCAACATTGCGCGCGAACTCCACACCCACTGGGGCCGGGGTTCCACGTGGAACGCGATTGGCGAGAACGGGGCCACCGCGCGAGACATTGTGGATCGCTTCCTCGCCTCGGCGACCGTCGCCGAATACGACCTGATCTTTCTGTCGATCGGGGCGAACGATGCCCTGCATATTCGCTCGCGCGGCGCGTTTCGGCGTGACGTTCGGGTGATTTTGCGCCGCCTGAGAGCGCGCAACCCGCACGCGTTTATTCTGGTGTCGAGTCTGCCCGCGTTCTTCCGGTTTGAGGCACTGCCCAACCCGTTGCGCTGGGTGCTCTACCTGCATTCGAGCTCGCTCGAAGCGGCAGCGCGGCGGGTTGTGAAGGGCGAGCCGGGTGTGATGATGTCGCCGCCTCCCCCGCCGTACACCGCGGGGTTTTTCGCGACGGACCGGTTCCACCCGAGTGCGAGCGGCTATCACGACTGGGCCGAATTCGCCTTGGCCGATTCCGGGCTGACGCCGGCGCTGCCGGTGGACTCAGACGTATGAGCACCCTCACGTCGATCGAGTCCGTGGCGACCACGATCTCCGCTGCGGCTGCGGCTTCGCCGGGTCGCCGCATTTTGGTGGGCATCGCAGGGTCGCCCGGAGCGGGCAAATCGACCATTGCGGATGCCGTGGTCGAGTATCTCAACCTCGCGGTGGCACGCCAGGCCGCGCTGCTTCCCATGGACGGTTTCCACCTCCCCCAGGCGCGCCTGGTCGAACTCGGCCGACGCGACCGCATGGGCGCCCCCGACACCTTCGATGTGCCCGGTTTTGTCTCCGTGCTCGACGCCCTCACTGCGCCCACCGCGTTCGGACCGCACGGCACCGCAGTGTTCGCCCCGGGGTTTGATCGCACCGTCGAGGAGGCGGTTCCGAACGCCATCACCATTGGTCCCGAGTATTCCGTTGTGGTTGTCGAGGGCAACTACCTGCTGCTCGACACCGATGGGTGGGCCGAGGTTGCGCCCACGTTGAACCTCACCTTTTTTGTGGCGCTGCCCCGCGTCATCCGACATCAACGCCTCATCGATCGCCATGTGCGCTTCGGCAAGTCCCGCGAGGACGCCGAACTCTGGTCGCTCGGCACCGACGAGAGGAACGCCGTGGTGATCGAGGCCACGGCGGGCCGCGCCGACCACACCATCGCGCTGTAGCGAGCGCCGTACCTCGCGCTGTAGCGCGCTGTATCGCGCGCTGCGACGCTCGGCCTCGCGGTCAGATCAATCCGGCAGCCCTTCGGCGGGTCGTCTAGACTTGAGATCTCCCACCCACTGATGAAATCTCTGGAGTATTTGGTGCCCAAAATTGTTGTCGAGGTTATGCCGAAGGCCGAACTGCTCGACCCCCAGGGCAAGGCTGTTGCCGCCTCGCTCAACCGTCTTGGCAAGTCCGAGTTCACGGGTGTGCGCATCGGTAAGCGTTTTGAGTTGACCGTAGATGGACCGGTGGATGATGCGATCCTCAGCGATGTGCGCACGCTTGCCGACGAGATGTTCTCCAACTCGGTCATCGAAGACGTTGTTGAGATCACCGTTGATGGCGTTCCGGTCGAGGTTTCGCTCTAATGCGCATCGGCGTCATCACGTTCCCGGGTTCGCTCGACGACCGGGACGCCCAGCGTGCCGTCCGTATGGCCGGTGCAACTCCCGTCGCCCTGTGGCACGGGGACCACGACCTTCAGGGTGTTGACGCCATCGTCCTTCCCGGTGGTTTCAGCTACGGCGACTACCTGCGTGCCGGTGCGATTGCCAGCCACGCGCCGATAATGGCCGAAGTCATCGACGCCGCCAACAAGGGTGTGCCGGTTCTGGGTATCTGCAACGGATTCCAGATGCTCGCCGAGGCGCGTCTTGTGCCCGGCGCCCACACACGCAACTCGCACCAGCAGTTCATCCGTCGCGACCAGAAGATGCGTGTGGAGAACGTCGACACCGCCTGGACCAACGAGTTCGCTGCCGGCACCGAGATCATCATCCCGATGAAAAATGCCGACGGTCGCTACGTCGCCACCGACGAGACCATCGCGCGCGTGGAGGGTGAAGGCCAGGTTGTGTTCCGCTACCTCGACGTCAACCCGAACGGTTCGATGAATGACATCGCCGGTGTCTCAAACGAGCGCGGCAACGTTGTTGGCCTGATGCCGCACCCCGAGCACGCCGTTGAGGCCGGATTTGGTCCCGACACCGAGCTCGCGATGGCGTCCGGAACCGACGGTCTCGCGATCTTCACCAGCGCCATCCGCGCGCTAGCTGCCGTCTAACACTTCTCGAAGCGCCGTCGCGGCGTCCCCGCTACTACGGCATCGCCGCTAGTAGTTGTCCTGCGTGCGGAACGGACGCGTGGGCGGCTGGCTGTCGGGCAGCTCGTCTGCCGTCTCGAAGTCGGTCTCCGCTGGCATGCCCAGCGCGGAATTTGACTGCGTGAGCAGCGGGTCACCGGGTCGGATGATGGGGATGGCTGACGTAAACAGGCTGGCGCGCTCTTCGGCGTCGGCGGTGCCCGTGAAGAGTCCGATCTGGTCGGTGTGCGCCTTCTCCATCGCACGCGGCTCGGCACGCGGTTCTTCGGCAACCATTTGTACGCGTGTGCGCGGGATTCCGGCGGGGTCCTGGTTGTGGATCCACTCCACCATCTCTTCGCGCACGTAGCAGCGCAGGTCGAAGAGGGTCGGAGCGTCGATCGCCGTGACAAGGATGCGCACCCGGATGAACCCGCCGATGGCGTCGGTCACCTGGAGTACGGATGCGCGGCCGTCCCAGATCTCGGTGTTGGCGAGCACAATTTCCAGCTGCTGCCGCATGGCGGCGGGGCTGACACGCCAGTCGAGGTCCAGCTCGATCGACCCGAGCAGCTCACTGCTGTTGCGCGTCCAGTTCTCGAACGGGGTGGTGGTGAAGTAGGTGGACGGCAGCACCATCCGGCGGTCATCCCAGATGTGCACCACCACGTAGGTGAGCGTGATCTCTTCGATCCGGCCCCACTCTTTTTCGGCGATCACCACGTCATCCACCCGAATCGCACCGCTGAAAGCGAGCTGCACCCCGGCGAACACGTTCGCGAGGGTCGACTGGGCGGCAAGACCGGCCACGATACTGACAAGACCGGCGGACGCGAGAAGGCTCGCACCGAGGGTCTGCACCCCGGGGAACGTCAGCAGAATGGACGCAATACCGAGAATCACAATGACGGCGACACCGAGGCGCCGCACAATCGCGAGCTGGGTGTGCATACGCCGGGCGAGCTTGTTGTCCGCAATGTCGGTGCGGTACCGCGCCATACCCAGCCCGATAAAAAACACCAGCAGGCCGGCGGCGAGCCAGGTCGCGGTCGCGATGGTGGCGATGCGGAAGAGGTGGTTGACCCGATCAGCCCAGTCGGGATCGGGGAACGTCACGGCGACTGCGATCCACACCGCAAGTATCGCGACGAGGAGTCGGAATGGATGACGCGCTCCGCTGGCCAACGCCGTGGGCCACTCGCTGCGCTTGGCAGCGACGCGCATCACTACGGAGAGCACACCCAGAACGATTAGGGCGCCGACCAACGCGATCACAACGGCGATAGGGAGTCCGATCCAGGACTTCCACACAAAATTGTCGAACATGCTGTTGCTCCTCGATGCCGGCTGGGGATGTTTAGGGGTAATACCGACAACTCTGGCGGGGGTGCGTTTCTAGGTTAGGCGTCCGTCCTGATTGATTGTGATGAGTGTTAGGTACCCGCCGCGGACCACAACGCGGTGATCGCGTGGGATTCCTCGCGTGCGGCGGCGATCTCCGCGGTCGAGAGCCCCAGCACCCGCAGGCAGGATGTCGCGATCGAGGCGTCGTCGTCGATCCCGTTGCTCTCGTCTTCCCGACGGAGCTGAATCACCACCTCGGCGAGTTGGATGAGGATGATGCCGAGCCGATCTTCACCGATGCTGGCGGCCACCTCGGGGTGAGCTGCCGCGGCGCCGAGTCTCCCGTAGATCGCGCGCAACTGCACCCGTTCCTGACGGAATGTGTTGTACCGCGGGTCTTGGATCTCCGGCAGCAAGTACAGGGTGCCGATATTGTGCGGGGCGCGGCGGAGTGTGCGCGCGTCCGTGCTGGCGAGGGCGAACAGCGCACCCGCCGGGCTGATCTCGTGGGGAACGTGAGCTTCGATGCGTTCCACAAACTCAATGCTGGGGCGAACCGATGCGCTCAGCAGCTCTGCAAGAATCTCGTCTTTGCCAGCAAAGTGGTAGTACAGCGACTGCTGGCGGATGCCGACCCGGTCAGCGATCGCGCGCGTCGACGACCCCGCAAATCCCGCCTCGGAGAACAACGCCGCCGCCGCATCGAGAATCTGCTCCCGCGACGAGAGCGTCGAGTTGTGGTCACCAACGGCGCGGGGGCGACCCGGTTTACTGAGGCGCGGTGCGGTCGTCATGTATCCATAGTTTCATTTCTCGACGCCGTTATCTCCCCGCCGCAGTTATGCCGCGGCGTCCATAACGGACAGCAGAACCTGGCCGGGAGCGACCTGGTCGCCCGGGTTCACGTAGATGGCGTCGATGATTCCGTCGGCTGCCGCGACAACAGCCGATTCCATCTTCATCGCTTCGAGCGACATCAGCCTCTCGCCCGCCGCGACTCGTTGTCCCAGCTCTACGGACACCTGCCACACCGTGGAGGTGAAGGGCGCGGTGACCCCGCGGGCACCGTCGGCAACCACCACCGCATCCGCGGGGGCTGTCTCCTTCACCTCGGGTCGCACATCGAACTCGCCGGAGGCACGCCAGCGATCCTTCTCCTCGCTGAAGGCCGTGGCCTGAACGGCGCGGAAGTCGGCGATGGAGTCGGCATTGGTGGCGAGGAAGTCTTGGTAGTCCGCGATCGAGAACGTCCCCTCCTCCGTGGCGAAGTCGCCGCGGCCCGCGTCGGTTTCGGCGCGCAGCTCGAGCAGTTCGTCGGCTCCGACCGGATACCACTCGATTCGGTCGAAAAAGCGGAGCGCCCACGGGTTCTCCTGGAAGAGACCACCCCGTCGGAATCGGTTCCAGACCTGCACCGTGCGGCCGACAAACTGGTATCCGCCCGGACCTTCCATGCCATAAATACACATGTACGCGCCGCCGATACCCACAGAGTTCTCTGCGGTCCAGGTCCGTGCGGGGTTGTACTTTGTGGTCACCAGCCGGTGCCGGGGATCCAGTGGTGTCGCGACCGGGGCCCCCAGGTAGACGTCGCCGAGTCCGAGCACCAGGTAGGTGGCATCGAAAACGGTCTTGAGCACGTCGTCAACCGAATCGAGACCGTTGATCCGGCGGATGAAGTCGATGTTGGAGGGGGTCCACGGCGCGTCCGCCCGGACCCCGTTCATGTACCGCTCGATTGCCAGGTGGGTCGCGGGGTCATCCCAGGAGAGCGGCAAACGCACCGTGCGGGAGGGCACCACAAGCTCGTGGGTGGGAGGGATCTCCTCCTCGATCTCGCGAAGCAACCCGGCAAGGTGTGTGGCCTTGAGCTCGGAGGAGTCGGTGTAGATCTGCAGCGAGCGGATGCCGGGCGTCAGCTCGATAACACCGCGTGGTTTGTTTTCGGTGAGCCTCGTCATCAGAGCGTGCACCCGCATCCGCAGGCCGAGGTCGAGCGTGAGGTCGCCGTACTCGACGAGGAGGTTGTCGTCCCCGTCGCGACGGTAGGTCACGGAGGGGCGCGCGTCGTTCGCCTCGAGTCGGTCGATAATCCCGTCATCCCCATCTCCCCCGGAGCTGCGGACCGTGAACGACGCGCGGTCGTTGATCAGAGCGGCCGCATCCGCCTCCCGAACGGGAACAAAACGGATGGTGTCGCCGGGACGCAGCTGGCCGAGCTTCCACAGCTCTCCGCTGCCCACCACTGCGGGACACACAAAACCGCCGAGGCTCGGGCCATCCGGGCCGAGGATGATCGGGGTGTCCCCGGTGAAGTCGATGGCACCGACCGCGTAGGGGTTGTCGTGGATGTTCGAGGGGTGGAGGCCGGCCTCGCCGCCGTCCTCCCGCGCCCACTCGGGACGCGGTCCGTTCAGGCGGACGCCGGTACGCGCGGAGTTGTAGTGCACCTCATAGTCGGTGGCGTAGAAAACGTCCATGTCGGCGCGGGTAAAAAAGTCCGGGGCGCCGTGGGGGCCCTCGGTGACACCGATCTGCCAGGTCGACGTCAGCGCGGGACGACGGTCGGCAGGGGTCGGGCCTCCGACCCGTCCGAGGCGTGTACCGGTGGGGAACGCGGGATGGTCGGCGTCAGAATCCGGGGATCCCGGACGCAGCACATCCCCGGGAAGAAGCGCACGGCCGGCGTGGCCGCCGAAGCCACCGAGGGTAAAGGTCGACGCACTGCCGAGATAGAGAGGAACGTCGATCCCACCGCGGACGGCCAGATACGCCCGCTGGCCGGGGCCGGCGAGGGTACCGATCGTCAGGACACTGCCGGGGGCCACTTCGACCGGCTCCCACATCGCGAGGGGTTCGCCGTCGAGTGTCGCGGGCGCCGGTGCACCGGTGAGCGCGATAAGTGCGGGCGCGCTGAACCGGAGTGTGGGTCCGGTGGCGGTGATCTCCAGCCCGGGTGCACCCGCCGGGTTTCCCACAGCGAGGTTCGCCTCCTCCAGGGATACCGCGTCCATCGGGCCGCTCGGCGGCACACCGATCTGCCAGTACCCGGTGCGGCCGGGGATGTCCTGCACCGTGGTCATTGCCCCCGAATCGATCACGTCGATACGCGGGTCAGGGTCCTCGGTGACGTCGAGGGTCGAGGTGGAATGCGTCGCTACCCGCAGGCTGGTGTCGTCGGTGAGCGAGCGCAGCAGACCGAGGTTGGTGACAACTCCGTCAACGCGGCTGGAGTCGAGTCCTTCGTGGAGCAGATCGAGCGCCGCGTCGCGGGACGGGGCAGTCGCGATGACCTTGGCGAGCATGGGGTCGTAGTAGGGAGACACCTCAAGCCCGGTCTCGATCCACCCATCAACACGAATGCCGCTGAGCTCCGGCCCACCGAACCCAGGGAACACGGCCTGGGTGACGAGCCCGGAACTGGGAAGACCGTTTTTGGCCGAGTCTTCGGCGTACACCCGGGCTTCGAATGCGTGCCCCGTGGGGAGAAAGGGCTCGGTAAAGATCGCGGGGTCGATCCCGTCGACGCCGTCCCGGGCAAGGCGCAGCATCAGTTCGACCAGGTCGACTCCGTAGACCTCCTCGGTGACCGGGTGTTCGACCTGCAGTCGGGTGTTCACCTCGAGGAAGGAGGCTTCCTCCCGAACGGGGTCGTAGACGAACTCGACGGTGCCGGCGGAGCGGTAGTTGACGGACGCGGCGAGCGCCCGCGCCGATTCATGGAGCAGTTCGCGCACCGCGTCGGGAAGCGCGGGAGCCGGGGCCTCCTCGATGACCTTCTGGTTACGACGCTGGATCGAGCAGTCGCGGTCTCCGATGACAGCGACGCGACCATCACCCGCACCGAACAGCTGCACCTCCACGTGACGGGCCGGGCGCACGAGTCGCTCGAGGAACACTCCTGCGGAGCCGAAGTTCTTCTCTCCGAGTCGCGCCACCCGTTCGTACGCGTCGCGCACCTCCGCGGCGGTCGCGCAGGCCTGCATACCGATCCCGCCGCCACCACCGGTGGCCTTGAGCATCACGGGCAGTCCGATGCGTTCGGCCTCTGCGGCGGCCTCGTCGGCCGAGGAGAGCAACCCGGTGCCGGACAGCATGGGCACACCTGCCTTCGCCGCGAGCTCGCGAGCCGTGTGCTTCTCGCCGAAGGACGCGATCTGATCGACTGTTGGCCCAATAAAGCGAATCCCTGC
>Ga0247808_10000313_pt1 | contig 24619 bp, 24 predicted proteins | sample UWRJL089202R1_FD_179914 | JGI IMG/M metagenome (GOLD analysis project Ga0247808, IMG submission 179914) | Plant litter microbial communities from Arlington Agricultural Research Station in Wisconsin, United States - UWRJ-L089-202R-1 | ecosystem: Environmental > Terrestrial > Plant litter >... | reverse complement strand
TCTGGACCTCGGGAGATCCGGTGTCGCCAGGATGGGTAGCGTATTCGTCGATGATCGCCTTCTTGACGGTAGCTTCGAGTGCCATAGATGGGATCCCCTTTCTTCTCATTGCGCGGTGCCCTGTTCTGATGAACGAGCTCTCTTTATCCGCGGCCGTTGGACGGCAACCTTGAAAGTCTAGCAGAGTGGTGACCCATCGCAGCTCAGCTCCGACGACGGCAGAAAATGGGTGGCGCCGCATCCGCCTTGACGTTGCGCGGACACCCCCGCACAACCGGATACGGCGCCACCGGGTCGGCACCCGGTCAGCCGCAACAGCCCGCCGAGCGCCCTCCACCCGCGCGCGCCCGCTATCTCGAAAACGTAGGGTCGGCGTACGGATGCAGCATGTGAAGTTGTTCCTTAAAAATTACGCTCCGGCCCCGCACGCGGACAGGGCCTTTGTGCCCTTTTCTCCTCCGGGTCGACACCCGCTGGCGTGGGTCAACGCGTCGGTTAAACCCAGGACGGCCCCGCGGTGTTTTTACACCGTGGGGCCGTCCGTACTTGTAGGCGCTTACGCGGCAGGACCCTCCATCAGCGTGACGCTGACATCCTGCGATACACCGGCGGCGGTTGTGTAGGTGACGGTGACCGTCTCCCCCGGCTCGTAGGTCGCGATGAGCTCACTCAGGGCATCAGAGGTCGCGACGACGGTGCCATCCACAGCGGTGATGGTGTCGCCCGCAGCGATGCCCGCCGTTGCGGCGGGGGTGCCCTCGATCACACCACCAACTGCAACTCCGCCGGCGGCCTGTGTTGTCGACAGCTGCACACCGAGGAACGCGGGTGCCCCGATGGACACATCGGACGTCTCAACACCCGAGTTGATTTGCTCAACGATCGAGAGCGCGGTTTCGATCGGGATCGCGTATCCAGAGATGTTTGTGGAACCGGATGATGCGGCGGTGACGATTCCGATGACGTCGCCGTTATCGTCGACGAGAGGCCCACCCGAGTCGCCAGAGACGACGTCTGCGTCAACCTCAATGAGTCCGCTGAGGCTTTCGGAGGCTCCCGTGTACTCGTTGCCCACGGTGATCGACTCGTCGAGAGCCGTGATGGTTCCGGCGGCGGCCACGAGGTTCCCCGTGCCTTCCGCGTTACCGATGGACGTCGCTTCATCGCCAACGGCGAGCGAGTCGTCGCTCGTGGACGAAACATCGAGACCGGATGCATCATCGAGCTGAAGCAACGCAACGTCGTCCGTGGCATCGGTACCCACAACGGTCGCGGAGTAGGTCTTGCCGGTCGACTCGACGGTGACCTCAATACTTGTCGCTCCGTCAATCACGTGGTTGTTGGTCAGGATCTGCCCATCGGACGTGAGGATGACGCCGGTGCCTGCAGCCTGGGTGGTGGCGTCGTAGTAGAGAGTGGAGACGATCGTGACGACACCCTCGGTCTGTTCGTCCGTCGCCGCGGTGGCTGCGGTCGACGTGTCTTCGGTGGTCGGTGCGGTTGCCGAACCGCCGGAGCCATTGGTGGTGCCGGATCCGCCGGTCGCACCCGAACCGCTCTCTCCCCCAAACGGTGAAGTGGGCAGGAACTCGTCGGAATTGGGCTGGGTGTACGTCTGCGGTGTGGCAGTGATGGCGCTGGATGTGCTGGCGTTCGATGCCGCAACGGATGCGCCGAGCGCAAACCCACCGCCGCCAACCGCGATCGCGAAGGCGGCGACACCGCCAACAAGCAGACCGACAGTGCTGCGGGTAAACGTCGTGTGCGGCTTGGCGGCCGCACCGGCAGCGGTATCCGGTGTTCCCGCAGTGCCACTCTCGCCGGGCGTCTGGTCGCCGGGCGTCTGCGGGGCCTGCTGGTAGAAGACCTTCTGCAGCGTGTGGGCTTCCGGCTGAGGGGTGCTCGAAACCACAGCGGGCGAGGTGGGTGCCGACACAACGTTCAGTTCAGTCCCGGCGACGTCGCCGGGAGGAGTGCCGTCGCCTGCGGTGCCATTGGGCTGGGTCTGGTCGTTTTGCTGGTCCATCGGATTCTCCTGAACGGGTGTGGGGCTATGCAACTGAGTACAGAACACACCCCATTCCTATGAGCACCCAAAGACCGCACCGAGAGTTATCCGAGCGCTCTACGGCAGAAAACAACGAGGGCGGCTCCGCAGTGCGGAGCCGCCCTCGCGGCGGAGCGGGTGCAGCGTTGAGCTAGTTTGTTGCGCTCGCCGCTGCGGCCTTCTCGGCCGCCTTCGCTTCTGCACGTCGCGCCTTCTCGGCGTCGACGATTGCCTTCTCGGCAGCCTTCTCTTCGGCGATCCATGCGTCGCGCTTGGCTCCGGGAACCCATCCCTTGTCCACAACGCGGATCTGGTAGATGATCGCGCCGGTGACAAGCACCACGGCAATGAGGATCGCGAGCACCACACCGATCGGGGCACCGCCACCGACGCTTACGCCGACGAGAGTTCCGAACCAACCGAAGTCGGCGTCACCGAACGTGCTGTTCGCGAACCCGAAGTCGCCGAGTACCAGCAGCAGGACCGCGGGCAGGATCGTGATGATGACACCGTTGACGAATCCACCGATGGCAGCTCCAATTCGTCCACCGGTCGCGTTGCCGTACACACCGGCTCCACCTCCGGTGAAGAAGTGGGGAACCATACCCGGGAGGATCAGCGCGAGGCCAAAGACCGGGTTGAGCCACACGGCGAGCACACCGAGCGCGATGAGGCCTCCGGCGAAGGAGCTCAGGAAGCCGATAAGCACGGCGTTGGCACCAAACGGGAACACAATCGGGATGTCGAGGGCGGGACGCGCTCCGGGAACAACCTTCTCCGCGATTCCCTGGAACGCCGGCACAAGCTCACCAAGAACGGTGCGGACACCGTAGAGGATGACGGCAACACCCACACCGAACTGGAGGGCCTGACCGAATCCGGCCATGATAAACGCGCCGGCGTCAGCGGAACCGAAGATCGCAAGCGCTTCATCCAGGGGCAGCGCGATGAGGCCCCAGATGGCGAACACCATGTAAATGAGCACCATCGACAGCGACGTGGCAACCATCGAGTCGCGGAGGAACTTGAGTCCCTGCGGGAACTTGATGTCCTCCGTGGACTTGCTCTTGCGTCCAACCGCCTGGCCGGTGGCACCAGCGGCGATGTAGCCGAGCGTTCCGAAGTGACCGATGGCGATGGTGTCGTTACCCGTGATCTTTTTGGTCCACGGGTGAACGAACGCGGGCATCACAACCATGATCACGCCGAGCAGCAGTGCGCCGATCACAACAACGAGCCAGCTGAGGCCGTCGCCGAATCCGACCGAGAGCACCACGGTGAGCATGGTGGCCATAAAGACCATGTGGTGACCGGTGAGGAAGACGTACTTGAGCGGGGTGAACCGTGCCAGGGCCAGCATCACCAGGAATCCGAGGGTCAGAACGTAGGCGCTCTGCGCACCGAACTGCTCCTGCGCGATGGCGGTGATGACCTCGTTGGTGGGGATAACTCCCTGGGCGCCGGTCACCGCGAGGATGAGGGCTCCCAGCGGGTCGAGCGACCCGGTCACAACGGTGGCTCCTGCGCCAAGAATCAAGAAGCCGAGGGCCGCCTTGAGAGCGCCGCCCACAACTTGCCCGGCATTGCGCTTGAGCGCGATGAGGCCTACCGCGGTGATGATGCCGATGAGGTAGGCGGGGACATTGAGGATCTGCTGCCCAATGAAATTGAGTACAACGACGAGCCACTCCATTGTGGGTGCTCCTTATTCTGTGGTCGGGATGGAGAAAGAGGGGAAGGGGTGGTGTTACTCGACTGCTGCGGTGAGCTTTTCGGTGATCTCGTCGAGATCGAAGAAGTTGTTGATGATGATGACCTCAGCGGGAACGTCGCCGAGTTCTTCCGCGAGCTCCTCGGAGGTCAGAACGATCTCCGCGGTCTGGGCGGCGCCGCGGGCGACGCCCATGTCAGCGGCCTCGACATCGGCATCGATTCCGAGCTTGGCGAGTACTTTCTCGGCGTTCATTTTGAGCAGCACTGAGGTTCCAATGCCCATTCCACAGACGGCGACGATCTTCATGGGGTGCCTTTCGGTTGAGTGAGAAATATTGAGTGAGAAATATCGGGTGAGTGATATCAGGTGAATACGTGGAAGTGAAATTTGTGGGGCGGTTCGGACGAGCGGTGGGACGGGTGGATGACGCGGCGGCGCGTTACGCGGCCGCAGCAACCTCGCCGAGCACGGCCCGAACGTCGTCGGGGCTGGTCGCCGCGTTGAGGCGTTCCATGGCGGAACTGTCGGAGAGCACTCCGGCCAGTGCGCTCATCACTTCGAGGTGAGCGTTGTGGTCAACGGCAGCGAGACCAATCACGAGGGTCACCGGGTCATTGGCCGCGTTGCCGAATTCGACCGGAGACGCAAGGCTGACCCAGCTGAGGCCACCGGTCAGAACAGCGGGAGACGGCCGGGAGTGCGCGAGCGCGATACCGGGGGCGATCACGATGTACGGCCCATGCTTCTCGACCGCGGCGATCATCTCGTCCGTGTAGACGTCCGTGGTTGCACCGCCGGCAACAAGCCCGTCGCCCGCGAGACGGATAGCGGCACGCCAGTCGGCGGCCTCCGCCTGGGTATCGATCGACGACAGCGCTTCGGCCAGGTTCAATGCCACGGAGGTACTCCCAGAGTTGGATTCGGGTCGACAGCATGCAGCGGCGTCGACTGGGTTGACTGTATTAGCCTAAGCGACCTTTTGTCTACAAGTGAACCAAAGTTTGTTTTCCTCGTAACGCCGGCGTATCCAAACCGTCAGTGCGGTCCCGCCGCGGCGCCGTCCGTCGCATCGCCGTGCGCCCACACCAGGGCGACCACCGGGGAGCGCGTACGCGACCGTTAGGTGGCGCGAGAGCGAAGCGAAACACCCGTCGCTCCCCCACGGGTCAACCTGCTGATGCGGTCGGGTTCGAACAACGCGTCCTGGGCAATGAGTGAGGCACCGGTGACTCCCGCCACGTGGCCAAGCCGCGACTTCTCAACAACAAGACCATGAAGCGCGAAGTCGCGTGCACCGGAGAAAATCGCTTCGCGGATGGGCGCGAGGAACGGTTCTCCAGCCTGCGCGAGGTTGCCACCGATCACCACGGCCTGCGGGTTCAGAAGCCCGACCACGTGGGCCAGGCTTTGCCCGATGGCCGTTCCCGTGTCGCCCAGCAGACGGAGAACCTCCGCGTCATCCTGACGAGCCAAATCAACGATGTCATTGCTTGTGCGCACACGATAGCCACGCCGCACCAGCTCCTGTCGGATCACAGCACCGCTCGCGATCGTCTCCAGACGCTCGGTGCGAACGCCGTCCGCGCGGACCTGGCTGAGGTCGCCGGCTCCACCGCGGGACCCGTGGTAGATCGCGCCGTCGAGCACAAACGCGAGCCCCACTCCGATGCCCGCCTTGAGCACGGCAACATCGCGGTATTCGCTCCACCCGCGTCGGGCCTCGGCGAGCGCCATGATGTTGACATCCCGGTCAACAGCAAACACGGCGTGGTCGTAGCGGCCGGCGAAGTAGTCCTTCACCAGTACGCCCTCCCACTGCGCGTCAACCTGCGGGGCGGCGAGGCGCCCGGTGACAAGGTCAACGGGGCCGGGAACACCCACGCCGATTCCGACCACGTCGCCACGGGTTTTGCCGAGCCGCTCCAGCATGTGGTCAAAGACCTGGCTGGCCCACTCAAAGATCTCTGTTGGTCCCTCGCTGAGCCCGATGTCCGCCTCGTCTTCGCTGAGGATGGTGGAGACCAGGTCGGTGATGGCCAGTCGGGTGTGCGATCCACCGATGTCGACGGCGAGGAGCAGTCCTGCGCTCGGGTTGACCGCGAACTCCTCGGGAGGGCGACCGCCGCGGGAGTCGAGCTGACCGACACTGACCACAATGGACGCGAGCATTAGCTCGTCGAGGCGACGCGCAAGGGTGATCCGCGACCAGCCGAGCTGGTCGATCAGATCACTTCGGGTGGTGGCACGTCCGGACCGGATAAGGCCCAGCGCCACACCCGAACCGGTGGACAGGGTGTGCGCCATCAGATTCCTAACCTTGTTGACGTCGGGCTGTGCGCGTCATCCACAACAACCAGCCCTCACGTTGACTTAAGTACATTTGTATACCAAAGTATCTCGCATGGCTACCGAAACCACGAATTCCCCGTCAGCGACGACCGAGCCGCTCCTCGAGGGTCAGGCGCATCTCGATGCGCGAGCCGTGGCGAGCGCCCAGGCCGTGGCCGCCCATGTCGTGCAGGCAAAGGGACATGGGCACGGCGGCACGGCAATGGCATTGGCGCCATTGTCCCATGTGTTGTTTTCCCGGGTGCTCCGTCACTCGCCGTCCCACCCCGAATGGCCCGGGCGCGATCGCTTTGTACTTTCTGCCGGTCATGCCAGCCTTCTGCTCTACACCCAGCTCTTTTTCACGGGGTACGGACTGACGCTTGATGACCTGGCCAAGAGCCGCACACTCGGTTCGAAGACGCCGGGGCATCCCGAGGTTCACCACACCGTCGGCGTCGAGATGAGCACCGGCCCGCTCGGCCAGGGTGTTGCCTCTGCCGTCGGGATGGCGATGGCCGCGCGGCACGAGAGCGCTGTGTACACCCCGGAGTCCGCCCTTCTCAACCACACCGTGTGGGTTGTCGCGGGTGACGGGTGTCTTCAGGAGGGGGTCTCGGGTGAGGCATCGAGTCTCGCGGGCACGCTTGGCCTCGACAATCTTGTGTTGATCTGGGATGACAACAGCATCACCATCGACTCGGGCACCGACGAAACGTTCTCCGAGGATGTTCGGGCTCGGTACCGCTCCTATGGATGGCGAGTGCTCGAGATCGATACTCCCAATGACCTCGACGAGATCGAGCGCACCCTGCGTATCGCGGCGGAGCCAACCGGTCGCCCCACCCTCGTTGCGCTGCGCACGGTCATCGGCGCACCCTCACCGAAGTTCGGCGGAACCTCCGCTGCCCACTCGGGCGGGTTCGGCGCGGACGAGCTTGCCGTCGTCAAAACGACCCTGGGTTTCGCACCCGATGCTACTCTCGCTGACCTTGTCTCCGCGGAGACCCTGCGGCACACGCGCGGCGCACTGGCGCGAGGCGAGCAGCTCCACACCACCTGGGAATCCGATCTCGATGCGTGGAGCACCACTGACCCCCAGGCGGCCGCACGCTGGCGCGCATTCCGCGGGGGCGAGTTCAGCACGGCGGCACTCGACACCGTGTCAACGGGAACGACCGGGGACGCGATTGCCACCCGCAAAACAAATGGGGCCGTGCTTCGCGCGCTTCAGGGTTTCGCACCCCTGTGGGGTGGGTCAGCCGACCTCGCCGGATCCACCACGGTCGAGGTCGACGGCGAGCGCTTCTCCGCCGCCAACCCCGAAGGCGAGTTCATCCGGTTCGGCATCCGCGAGCACGCGATGGCGGCGATCCTCAACGGCATCGCACTGCAGGGGCCGTGGCGCCCGTTTGCCTCTACCTACCTTGTGTTCAGCGACTACATGCGCCCCAGCATTCGTCTCGGAGCACTCATGGGTCTCGGTGCGGTGTACGTCTACACCCATGATTCAGTTGCGGTCGGCGAAGACGGCCCCACCCACCAGCCCGTTGAGCAGATGGCCTCCCTGCGTACGGTACCTGGACTTGATGTGGTGCGTCCGGCGGACTCCGTCGAAGTGGTCGCCGCGTGGCGTCGCATCCTGGTCTCCCCCGATCGTCCCGTCGCCCTGATCCTCAGCCGGCAAGACCTTCCCGTGCTCGACAGCACGGACGCCACCGTTGCCGGGGTCACCGCGGGCGGATACGTGCGCTGGCAGCACGGCACCGGTGACGACCTCGCGATTCTCGCGACGGGAAGCGAGGTGCACCTCGCCATTGAGGCCGCCACGCAGCTCGCCGACAAGGGAATCGCGGCGCGCGTGGTCTCGATGCCCTGTGTTGAATGGTTCACCGAACAGAGCACGGAGTACCGCGAGTCCGTTCTGCCTCCGAGCCTGCGTGCGCGTGTCGCCGTGGAAGCGGGGCGCGGTGACGCGTGGTACCGCTGGGTGGGACTCGACGGCGAGGTTGTCTCGGTTGAGACGTTTGGCGAGTCGGGTAGCGGGCCCGAGGTGCTCCGACTCCGCGGCATCCACACCAATGCCATTCTCGACGCCGCACAGCGGACCCTCGCCTGACCGCTGACCGCACGACCACAGGCCGCCGGACAACAGCGCGCGGTACCCTCGAGTGATACTGAGCTAAGGACATACTCCCCATGACGAACGCCCCCACCGATTCCCTCGACGCCGCGAGCGTCGCCCGTTACATCGACCACACGCTGCTCAAGCCCGAGGCCACCACCGACGACGTGACCGCCCTCATCGCCGAGGCCATCGAGCTCGGAACCTACTCGGTCTGCGTCTCCCCGTCGATGCTTCCCCTCACGATTCCGGCCGGAGCCGACCTCAAGGTCGCCGTTGTGTGCGGTTTCCCGAGTGGTAAGCACCACAGCTCGATCAAGGCGGCCGAAGCTGCTCTCTCCATCGAGCAGGGCGCCGACGAGATCGACATGGTCATCGACATCGGCGCGGCCAAGGCTGGCCGCTTCGACGACGTGCAGGCGGACATCGCCGCGGTGCGCGCGAGCATTCCTGCGCCCAAGATTCTCAAGGTCATCATCGAGTCGGCCGCGTTGACCGACGATGAGATCGTTGGCGTCTGCACGGCCGCGGTTGAGGCGGGCGCCGACTTCGTCAAAACGTCCACCGGATTCCACCCGACCGGCGGAGCGACCGTTCACGCTGTGCGCCTAATGGCCCACACCGTCGGCGACCGCGCCCAGGTGAAGGCCTCCGGCGGGGTACGTAGCTTCGACGACGCCGTCGCCATGATCGAGGCGGGCGCGACCCGTCTGGGTGTGTCCGGCAGCGCCGCGATGCTCTCCGGTGCCACCCCGGCAGGATCGGCCGGCAGCTACTAAGTAGCCCACACCACTAGCACCACCACGCACGCGCTGGGCACCTTTTCCACAGATTGTGGACGGGGTGCCCACGCGTCTTTCTGATCCCTATGCTTTTTGTATGACCTCGGTTTTGCCTGCGGGATGACGCCTCCCGCGCCCGCTATCCGCCTCACCGGCCTCACCAAGTCGTTCGGTGCGGTGCACGCCGTCGCGGGTCTCGACCTCGACATCGCTGAGGGTGAATTCTTCTCCATGCTGGGCCCGTCTGGGTCGGGCAAAACCACCGTGCTGCGCCTCATCGCCGGGTTCGAACAGCCCACCTCGGGCACCATCGAGTTGCGAGGGCATAACGTGACCGCCTCGGCTCCGTTCGAGCGTGACGTCAACACCGTGTTCCAGGACTATGCGCTCTTCCCCCATATGTCCGTGATCGACAACGTTGCCTATGGCCTGCGGGTGCGCGGGGTACGTCGGGCGGACAGGATGACGCGGGCTCGCGAGGCACTCGATGGTGTGCAGCTCGCCGACTACGCGAACCGCAAACCCTCCGAACTCTCGGGTGGGCAACGCCAACGGGTCGCCCTCGCTCGCGCCACGGTAGTGCGCCCCAAGGTGCTGCTGCTCGACGAACCGCTGGGCGCCCTCGACCTCAAGCTGCGGGAGCAGATGCAGGTTGAGCTCAAAGAGTTACAGCGTTCGCTCGGCATTACCTTTATCTTCGTCACCCACGACCAGGAGGAAGCGCTCACCCTCAGCGACCGCATCGCCATCTTCAACGCGGGTCGTATTGTGCAGCTCGGCACCCCGGCGGAGATCTACGAGAACCCCACCACGGCGTTTGTCGCCGGGTTTGTGGGCACGTCGAACATCTTCGAGCCCGACCTGTCGCGCACGTTGATGCACATCGAGGGGCTGACGGCAGTGCGACCGGAGCGAATCACGCTGACGGCCGACACACGAGGTGGTGGCGAAGGAGGTGGTGGTGCGCCGAGTTCCGGGGATTACCGCGCGCCGGGAACAATCGCGGAGGTGATCTACCTCGGCACAAGTGCGCGCATCCTCGTTGACCTCGATGGTGGGAAGCGCATCACGGTTCTTGAGCACCGGGGGTCCACCGGCGACGATACTGCGGCGAGCGCGGGAACCGGCACCGTCGGATTCGGGGACCGCCGTGGTGAGCGGGTGGTGGCCCAGTGGTCACGATCAGCCGTAGTGGTGCTCGACGCCGCGTCATCCACCCCATCCCTCCCATCCACCCCTGCCTCCCCTGCCACCCCTGTGCCGACGGCGGCCGCCGACCACGCACCCTGACCGCTTCGCACCGTTCCGTCCTCTCGTCCCTGGCAATCGATTGGAGTTACGCAATGAAAAGTTCCACACAGCGCAGCCTGACAGCCCGCAGCGCACTCAGACGCGGCCTTGCCCCGCATCATGGATCGCGAGCCCTGGTGATTCTCGCGATGGCGTCCGTGGTGGTGCTCACCGGTTGTGGCACCAGCACGTCCCCGGCGGAGGACGCGGGCGAGGCCGGCGAACTCGGCGAGCTCGAAGGAGAGGTCTCGCTGCTCGCTTGGCCGGGCTACGTTGAAGACGGCACCAACGACCCCAGCGTCGACTGGGTGAGTGCGTTCGAGGAGTCAACCGGATGTGAAGTCACCAGCAAGGTGTACGGCACGTCCGACGAAGCGTTCGGCCTGATGAAAACAGGCGACTACGACGTAATCGCGGCATCCGGCGATGCGTCCCTGCGACTCGTCGCGGCGGGAGACGTCGCCCCGGTCAACACTGACCTGCTGGAAAACTACGACGGGATCTTCGACTTTCTCAAGATGCAGTCGTGGAACAGTGTCGACGGGCAGGCCTACGGGATCCCACACGGATACGGCGCCAACCTGCTGATGTACAACACCGACGTGGTGACCCCCGCCCCCACCTCCTGGGACGTGGTGTTCGACAAGTCGTCGGACTACGCCGGCGCGGTCACCGCGTACGACTCCCCGATCTACATCGCGGACGCGGCCGTCTACCTGATGACCCACCAGCCCGACCTGGGGATCGAGAACCCGTACGCCCTCGACGAGACGCAACTCGCGGCGGCGGTTGAACTACTCAAGGAACAGCGTGCGAACATCGGCGAGTACTGGTCGGACTACCTCAAGTCCGTGCAGTCGTTCGAGACCGGCGACACCGTTGTGGGCACGACCTGGCAGGTCATCCGCAACTCCATGGCGGAGGGCACCCCGGTCGACGTGGTGCTGCCCGACGAGGGGGCAACCGGATGGTCGGACACGTGGATGATCGCGTCCGCGGCGGAACACCCCAACTGTGCGTACGCGTGGCTCGACTACATCGCGAGCCCCGAAGCCAACGCCCAGGCGACCGAGTACTTCGGTGAAGCCCCGTCGAGCCAGGAAGCGTGTGAGTTCCGGTCCGAGGGATCCTGCGAGTCGTACCACGCGGGCGACGAGGAGTACGCCTCGCAGATCTGGTACTGGTCCACTCCCATCGCGGACTGCCTCGACGGCCGAACCGATGTTCAGTGCACCGACTACTCGCAGTGGACCACGGCATGGCAGGAGATCAAGGGTTGACCGCGTGAGCGACACCTCGCGCACGGTGCAGGGCGCCGGCACTCATCGGGTGTCGGCGTTCCTGCACCGCCACGTGCGGGTGCGCTTGGCGCTGCTGCTGTCCGCTCCCCTGTTCTGGCTTGCCCTTGTGTACGTGGCGGCGTTGGCCGCGCTGCTCATCACGGCATTCTGGACGGTCGACTCGTTCACCGGCCAGGTTCGCATCGAGTGGAACCTCGACAACATCGTCACCGTGCTGACCGGCAGTCTCTACCAGACGGTCACCCTGCGCACCCTCGGTGTTGCCGTCGCGGTGACCCTCATCGACATTGTGATCGCTTTGCCGATCGCCTTTTTTATGGCAAAGGTGGCGTCCGACCGGTGGCGCAAGATCCTCGTGATTGCGATATTGACTCCGCTGTGGGCGAGTTACCTCGTGAAGGCGTATGCGTGGCGGTCGGTTCTCTCGCAAGACGGCATCTTTGCGTGGCTGGTGGAACCCTTCGGCGGCCACACCCCGGGGTACGGCCTAACCGCCGCCGTGATCACCCTGTCGTACCTGTGGCTGCCCTATGTCATCCTGCCGATCTACGCGGGACTCGAGCGGGTTCCCGATTCGCTGCTCGAGGCGTCCGGCGACCTCGGGGCGGGCGCATGGCGCACCTTCCGCCTGATTGTGCTCCCCCTCCTCTGGCCCGCGATCATCGCCGGATCGATCTTCAGCTTCTCGCTCACCCTCGGGGACTACATCACCGTCAACATTGTGGGCGGCGCCAGCCAGATGCTCGGCAACCTCGTCTACACCAACGTCGGTGCCGCAAACAACCTGCCGCTCGCCTCGGCGATCTCGCTGATCCCCATCGCGATCATTTTTGTGTACCTCGCGGCCGTGCGCCGAACGGGCGCTCTCAACAATCTTTAGGAGCGATGGATGACGCTGAGTCGAACCAGCAGGTGGATTCTCGCCACCATCACCGGGGTCATCCTCGCGGTGATCTACCTGCCACTCGTGGTGGTGCTGATCAACTCATTCAGCACCAGCCGCAGTCTCACCTGGCCGCCTCCGGGATTAACCCTCGAATGGTGGGGTCGAGCGTTTCGCAGTGCGGGTGCCCTCGAGGCGATCGCCACCAGTGTGCAGGTGGCGGTGGTGGCAACCGTCGTCTCGCTGGTGCTCGGAACCCTCATCTCTCTGGCATTGCAGCGCTATTCGTTCTTCGGGCGCGATGCGGTGAGCCTGCTCGTCATCCTTCCCATCGCCCTTCCGGGCATCATCACCGGAATCGCGCTCAACAACGCGTTCCGCACAATCCTTGGGGTGCAGCTGTCGATCCTGACGGTGATCATCGCCCACTCGACGTTCTGCATCGTGACGGTGTTCAACAACGTCATCGCCCGGCTACGACGGATGGGCACCAGCCTCGAGGAGGCCTCCGCCGACCTCGGCGCGGGCGTGTGGACAACGTTCCGGCTGGTGACGTTTCCCCAGCTGCGCTCGGCGCTCCTCGCGGGCGGGCTGTTAGCCTTCGCGCTCAGCTTCGACGAGATCATCGTCACCACGTTCACCGCGGGCGCCGGGGTCACCACCTTGCCCATCTGGATTCTCAACAACCTGTTCCGCCCGAACCAGGCCCCGGTGGTCGCGGTGGTCGCCGTTGTTCTGGTTCTGGTGTCGATCATCCCGATCTACTTCGCCCAGCGACTTGCCGGCGCGGAGACGGTGGGGCGCCGGTGAACGAGCCCGGCGTCGGTGTGAACGCGCAGGTGAGTGACGGCGCAGGTGGTTGACGAGCGCGGAGCCTGACCGGTGCGGAGCCTGCGGTCAGGGTGCCGTGAGGCTCAGCTCGATGATCGCGGCGCGGTGGGTGTCACGTTCCTTCTGTACGGCGAGACGCGTTGCCGACGTCAGGTAGTCCGCGCTGAGCAGACCGTTGACGTAGAACTCGTCGTAAATGCCGAGGGCCCTCCGGATCGATTCGGCGCGCGCCGTCGGCGACGACGATGTTCCGAGATAGTCAGTGATGGCCTTCGCCGATACCGATGGCTTGCGCTCGCTGACCAGGTCGTGATTGGCCCGGTTGATGTTCCACACAATTGCGGCGGCGGTGGATGACGCGCTGGCACGCCCGATGATTTTGCCCGCATCCGCGGTGGCGACCCGCGCCAGGTACCGGCGACAGGCGGTACGGATTTGTGTGTCAAAAAGTGCGTCGGCACACGAGTCGACGAGACGGAGCACCTCGGCCGTGATGGTGTGGACGGCGGCGGGCACGGGAGTGAAGTCGAACTCTTCTTCTGGCAACGGAGCGACCTCGACGTGTTCGGCGATGTCATGAGCGCCGACGCTGCGGGACAACGCGGCGAGAAGCATCGAGTGGTACTCGAGCGGCGTCATCCCTTCCCCATCGTCGTGGCCCGTTGTGGTGAGAGAAAAAACCCACTCAACCAGGGGGCGGCAGGCGGGCCAGGTGTCGGTGGTGACAAATTGAAGGGCCCCGGAACTCAACGCTTCGCCAACGGTGGAGTGCGCCTCCTCCAGCGTTGGGAACTCCATCCACGAGGACTCGATGCCGTCACGCGCATCACGACGCGATGCCGCGTCCCACGAGTCGCGTATCTCGGCGACGCTGGTCGCCAGCACGTAGGCGTCAGAGAGCCTCGCTGGGATGCCGCTGTCGAGGTTGACCACAACGGAAAGGTGCAGCGAACCCGATAACGCGACACCGATCACCAGGCTGCGGGTCGCCGTTGCACCGTCGACGATTTCGAGAACGCCGTCGATGCGGGAATTGTGGAGTTCGCCCACCCAGTCGGGGACGCTGAGATCGAGCGACATGAGGGAGCGCCGGGTGCCGTCGGCGACCGCGTCATCCCCCACGAGATCGCCGACGGCCCGTGCAAGCGCGGCGCCCTGGGGTGAACCGTCGAGCAGCAGGGTCTTGATTAACGCGGCGAGCGCCTCGGCGGGTGTGCTGTCGTCCGCGCGGACGGGTGGCGGCGGGAAGCTGCGCGGAGTCACCGAGTCCACCAGGGTGCTCGCCATCAGCACAAGCATCTGCGGCGCCGGCCCCGCGAGGGTCTCGTCAACGGCGGCGATCAATGCGCTGATGTTGGGGTCTCTAGTCACGTGTGAAAGCGTATCGACCGCGTCATCCAGAACATCCCCACTGATGTTGATGTGTGCATGCCGCGGACACCTGTGGACAACTGTCGCGCCGGTCGCCGTCATATTGCGTCACGACAGCTCGACGGCGGCACAGGCGCCGTGCCACGATAAAAACGAAGCGGCCACGCGAAGCCTCGCGCCTGTCAGGCGCCGTTTCCCCGATGACGAAACGAGGCCACAATGCTCACGAGCGCCGACCGCATCCAGACCACCCACGCCGGCAGTCTGCCCCGTACCCCTGAACTCATTGCGGCGAACGACGCACGCACGTTCGCGGACGACGGTTTCACCCTGCAGCGCACCCCCGAGTTCGAGGGACTGCTCACCGACGCCGTGCATGACCTCGTGGCGCGCCAGGCCAACATCGGCATCAGCGTTCCCGGTGACGGTGAATACGGCAAAGCGATGTCGAGTGCCGTCGACTACGGCGCCTGGTGGTCGTACTCGTTCCAGCGTGTGGAGGGTCTCTCGCTCACGGGTGAGGACATCTTCTCCGCACCGACCGTGCGCAGCGAGCCCGGCAATGTGCAGCTGACGAGTTTTCCCGACCGCCGCGACTGGGTGAAGTTCCACGACGCGTACACCGACCCGACCAGCGGTATCTCCACCGGCAAGGTTGCTACCGCGTTCCCGTCCACCACCGCGCCGCTGCGATACGTCGGCCAGGACGCCATCGCGAGCGACATCGCCAACCTCACGTCAGGCCTCGCCGCATCCGGCCTCAGCGAGGGCTTTATCACCTCGCTCTCCCCCGGCAGCGGCTCACGCATCGCGAACAAGTACTACGCGACAGAAGAAGAGCACATTTGGGCCTGGGCCGACGTGCTGCGGGAAGAGTACACAGCGATCATCGACGCCGGACTCATCCTGCAGATCGATGACCCGTCGATCGCGGAGAACTGGGACCAGATCTCGCCCGAACCGACCGTGGAGGACTACCGTGCGTTCACCCGCATCCGCGTCGAAGCGTTGAACTACGCGCTCCGCGACCTTCCTGAGGAGCAGATCCGCTTTCACCTCTGTTGGGGCAGCTGGCACGGCCCGCACACCACCGACATCGAACTGAAAAACATCGTTGACCTGATGCTCGAGATCAACGCGGGCGCGTACTCGTTCGAAGCGGCGAACGCTCGCCACGAGCACGAGTGGCGCGTTTGGGAAGACGTCAGCCTTCCCGAGGGAAAGCTCATCCTCCCCGGCATTGTGGGCCACGCCACCAATGTGGTGGAGCACCCCGAGCTCGTCGCGGAGCGCATCGAACGCTTCGCCTCCGTGGTGGGCCGCGAGAACGTCATCGCCTCCACGGACTGTGGCCTCGGCGGCCGCATCCACCCCCAGATCGCCGTGGCGAAACTTGAGTCGCTCGCCCAGGGCGCCGAGATTGCCAGCGCGCGCCTCTGGCGCTGACTCCCCGCGCCATTGTCCCGTCATCGAGGGTCGGATGCCGCGCGTGCACACACCGTGAACCCGCAGCATCCGGCCCTACGATGAACGCATGACGCGCCAACTCAGCGAACCCATCTACTCCACGGCCGTGGCTATCGGCCGCAGCCTGTTCGGGTTTTGGCGCCTGCAACGCCGCGAGACGGGATTGCAGACGATTCCGTCGTCCGGCGGTGCTGTGCTCGCGATCACCCACTTCGGCTACCTCGAGTTCGCCCTCGTGGAGTGGGTCATCTGGCTGCACAACCGCCGTCGTGTGCGTTTTATGGCGAAAAAGGGTGCGTTCGACAAGCCCCTTGTCGGCACCTTGCTGCGCGGCATGCGGCATATCTCCGTGGATCCGTCTGCCGGTGCCGAGGCCTACGCGGACGCCGTGGTTGCCCTCAAGCGTGGTGAACTACTCGGGGTGTTCCCCGAGGCCGGCGTCAACGCGGCGTTCACCGTGCGTGAGCTGAAGACCGGAGCTGTGCGCCTCGCCGCAGAGGCCGGAGTGCCCGTCATTCCCGTCGCGGTCTGGGGTGGCCACCGCCTGATGACCAAAAACCGCAAAATCGGCTTCCGTGAGCGGTTCGGTGTTCCCGTCAGTTTTTCTTTCGGGGAGCCCATTGTGGTCACGGGGGATGACGATGTGCGCGAGACAACGTCCGCGCTGCGCGAGAGCCTCCAACGTCTCGTCGACGAACTTCAGGCAACGTATCCGGTGGACGGAACCGGCAAGTGGTGGCAGCCCGTGCACCTGGGCGGAACCGCGCCGACACCCGCCGCCGCCGCACTCGCCGACGCCGAGCGCGACAGGCGCCGCGCCGCGGCACAGAGCTGACCGCCGCACAATGACGGAATCCATCGTTCTCGACGTCCTTCTTATCCTTCTCCTTATCGGTTACCTCGGCTACGGCTTTCGCCATGGCCTTCTCACCAGCCTCGGCGCGATCATCGGCGTGGTGGTCGGCGGGATTCTTGCGGTGCTCGCGATCCCGCTGCTGAGCGGCTGGATCTCCGAACCCAATTGGCGCATCGTTGCAGTTCTCGGCGTCGCCGTGCTCTTTCTCGTCGGTGGGCAGGCCGCAGGATCCGCGATCGGCACCGCGTTGCGCCGACAGGTCAAGATCAAAGCGTTGCGCGGCATCGACCGCGTCGCCGGCGCAGGCATCAGCGTGGTGGTCGCCGCCCTTGTTGTCTCCACCCTCTCGGTCAGCATCGCTGGTCTCGGCGTCCCCTATGTGACCCCGGCCATCGCGTCATCCACCGTCCTCCGCACCATCAACGACATCACCCCCGATCCGGCCAAAGCCTTCCTCGCCCAGGTGCGCTCGATGGTTACCGAAGAGGGCCTCCCCCAGATTGTTGCGACTCTCGGCGAACCGGCCACCCCGCCGCAGCTGCCCGCCGCGGTCGCCGGAACCCCCGAGCTCGACCTCGCCGCACAGTCCGTGGTGCGGATCACCGGCAACGCGTACGCGTGTGGCCAAAGCCAGTCGGGCAGTGGGTTTGTGGTCGCGGAAGATCGTGTCATCACCAACGCGCATGTGATCGCGGGCGTCTCCGAACCCGTTGTTGAGGTTCCAGGAAAGGGCGCGAAACCCGCCCGTGTTGTCTACTTCGACCCGGTTGATGACCTCGCCGTGCTCGCGGTGAGTGGGCTCGACGCGGCACCCATCGCCATGACCGACACCCTCGAGGTGGGAAGCGCCGCGGTCGCCAATGGGTACCCGCTCGGCGGACCGTTTGTGTCCATCGCCGCGAGTGTTATTTCTGTGGATGACGCGAGCATCAACAACATCTATGGCGAGGACGCCACAGCCCGCAACATCTACACCCTTGCCGCTGACGTGCAGCAGGGCGACTCTGGTGGGCCGCTCCTGTCGGAGTCCGGACAGGTTGCCGGTGTGGTGTTCGCGAAGTCCGCGGAAACGGCGAACCTCGGCTACGCGATGACGATGGAGGAGCTCTCCCCGGTCGCCACCGAAGCGCCGTCGCTGTCTGCCGCGGTGTCATCCGGAGAGTGCATCTCCGGATAACACCGCGGGACTCGGTCAGCGGCGCGCGGCCAGGTTCTCTCGCAGGAACGTGGTGGTGCGCTGCCACGCGTCATCCGCATCCGACTTGCGATACGTCACCGGGTTGGTGTCGTTGAAAAACGCGTGACCCGCATCGGGGTACACGTGGGAGTCGAAGTCGACACCCGCGTCGCTCATCGCCTGTGTTACGTCGGGCAGGGACGCCATCAACTTCGGATCGTGCTGGCCATACAGCGCGAGCACGGGGCATGCGATCGCCGCGATGTCCGTCGTTTCTGGCGGCTGGCCGTAATAGGGAACGGCGGCGCGCACACGCGGGTCCGCGGCGGCGAGGGCAAAGCTGTAGGTTCCGCCGAAGCAGTACCCCACCACCCCGATGTTGCCGTCGACGCCCGGCTGCTCGGTCAGATAGTCCACGGTGCTAACGAGCGCCCCGACCGCCCACTCTCCGAACCCCGGCGCACCGAGGGGCGCCAACTTCTCGCGCAAAATCGGCTGTGCCGCGGACCGCTTCGCGTCATCCTTCTCGAACATCAGCTCGCCCAACTGCAGCCCCACTTCCGGCGGGATACCCACGCCGGTCAGAAGGTCGGGGGCAACAGCGATGTAGCCCTCGGCGGCAAAGCGGTCGGCAATGTGTTTGATGTGGTCGACGAGACCCCAGATTTCGTGAATCACGATGACCGCGCCCCGAACGTCGCCCTGCGGGTCACTGCGGTACGCGGATAGCCCGCCATCGAGCTCGATCATGCCGGTCATCTAGAACTCCTCGTGTGTGTCGGGGTCACCTCCCCAGAGTCGGCCCGACTCGAGGGCGGAGATCTCCGCAATTTCGGCCTCGGAAAGTTCGAATCCGAAGATGTCGATGTTCTCACGCTGACGCTGGGGGTCCGCCGACTTGGGAATCGGGATGGCGCCCAGCTGAACGTGCCAGCGCAGCACCGCCTGGGTGGGTGTCACCCCATGGGCCTCAGCGATCCGGGTGATCACCGGATTCGCGGTCAGCTCACCGCGATTGCCGAGCGGGCTCCAGCTCTCGGTGACGATCCCGTGCTCGGCGTGAAAGGCTCGCAGTTCGCCCTGCGGAAAGTGCGGATGCAATTCGACCTGGTTCACAGCCGGGACCACCCCGGTCTCATCGCTGAGCCGCGTCAGCTGCTCGATCGTGAAGTTGCTCACACCAATCGATCGCACCAGCCCGGCGTCGCGCAGTTCGATCATTGCCCGCCACGTGTCCAGGTACTTTCCCACCTTGGGCAGCGGCCAGTGGATCAGGAACAGGTCGACATACTCGAGCCCAAGCCCGGTGAGCGATTCGGCGAACCCGGCCTTCGCCTCGGCGTAGCCATGAAAACGCCCCGGCAGCTTGGTGGTGACAAGGATTTGCTCACGGTCGATGCCGGATGCTCGAAGGCCGTCACCCACCTCGCGTTCGTTGGTGTAGTTGAGTGCGGTGTCGAGAAGTCGATATCCATTTTTTATGGCGGATGACACGGCGTCAGTCCCAGCCTGGGCTCGAAGACCATAGGTCCCCAGGCCAATTGCAGGAAGTGCGCGATCATCATTCAGTGCGAGGGTAGGAATGCTCATTACTCCACTCTGCACCTCGACCGACGCGGCCGCCAGTGCGCACCACGCCCTCCCAGCGCAGTGGCACGCGCACCAGTGCTGCCCCGGTGTTCGGGACGCACAGCGCGGGTTCGTAGGATGGGGGCTCACACCTTGCTACGCGGAGAAAGAGGAACACCCATGGGTTCGTTCGAGAAGATGAGTGACGAAGAGAAGCGTCACGACCAGCTGACCGCAGCACCCAAAGATGTGGAGTCCGACGCGGACCCGCGCATCGACGTCACCGAAAAGCCCGACGGGGTCACGCGCATCGACTGGCGTGATGACGCTGTTGTCCGTCCGGGCCGCTCGGAAGACCGCCGGACGTCGCCGAGCAACAGCGACGACGCGTAATCATGCTTCTGCCTCGTCCATCCACCACTCGGTGAACTCGGTTGCACGGCCGTCCGGAGCGAATCGCACAATCCACAGGTTGCTGAATGTGGTTTCACGCGCGGCATAGACCGTTGTTCCCTCGATGATTCCGAGGTCTGGCGTGGACACCACGGGTTTCCAGTCGAAGACCGCCTCACCCGGATCGTCTTTTGCCCGCAACCACCCCTCAACGATCTCGCCGTGTCCACGCCACGGTTCGGCGTACGGTTCGGTCCGATACTCCGCGTCCTCCGTAAAGAGCAACTGGATGTGGTCCGGGTCGTTGGATTCCCACGCCCGACGGTAGTTTTCGATCCAGGTGGTGAGCACGTCTCTCATCCCTCCGTTCTACCGTGCCATCGCTCCGCGCAACAGCGCCCCTCCCCGGCAAAACTCGCTACAGGCGCCGGTTAGAGTTCGAGGTGATGGACATCTCCGTGCGGGTCAAACCCGGCAGCACAAAGGGTCCGCTCGTGGAGCCCGGCGACGGTGGCTTCACCGTGTTCCTGCAGCAACGGGCGGTGGATGGCAAGGCGAACGCCGCCCTGCTCGAGATTCTCGCCGCCCATTTTGGGGTTGCCAAAAGCCGCGTTTCTCTCGTCCGCGGACACAGAAGCCGCCTCAAGATTGTCCGCATCGACGCCGGCTGACGGCATTTTCTCCCCAAAACGATGCCAACGTCGGTGGCACATGTGAGGATCGTCGCATGAATTGCTCAATCGTTCCGCCTTATCTGCTGCAGCGCCTCGCCAGTCTCGAAGACCCTGCGCTGGCACCGGTCGCCGCGGCGGCCCGGGCGTCGTTGCAGCGGGACGTCCCATTTCGGGGCATCCGGGTGGGCGAGGCGGCGCCACCAACGACGAGCGACCGTCGTTCCACGCTCACCACCCGCGCTCTCCGTGACCCCGACCGCACCATTGCGGACGCCGGGAACACCGAGGCTCTCCCGGGCACCATCGTGCGGCGGGAGGGCGACAGTGCTGCGTCCGACCCGGCCGTGAATGAGGCGTACGACGGACTCGGCGAGACCCACAGCTTCTTCCGCCACGTGTTCGCCCGAGCATCCATCGACGACAACAATCTGCCGCTGGCCGCGACGGTGCACTTCGGCGACGACTACGACAACGCGTTTTGGGATGGCGAACGGATGGTGTTCGGCGACGGCGACGGCATTGTTTTTCGGCGTATGACTGCCTCGCTCAGTGTCATCGGCCATGAACTCGCCCACGGGGTCACCCAGCACTCGGCAAACCTTCTCTATAAAGACCAGGCGGGCGCCCTCAACGAGTCGGTGTCCGATGTGTTTGGGGCGCTGGTTGAGCAGCGGAGCCTCGGCCACTCCACAGACGAGGCGTCCTGGCTCATTGGTCTCGGCCTGTTCACGGACGAGGTGGAGGGTGAGGCCCTGCGATCGCTGAAAGCGCCCGGCGAGGCGTACAACGACGACGTGCTCGGCAAAGACCCACAGCCAGCGCACATGCGTGACTACGTTCAGACCAGCGACGACAACGGCGGCGTGCACCTCAACTCCGGCATCCCGAACCACGCGTTTTACCTGGTCGCGCAGGAACTGGGCGGTCAGGCATGGGAGCGTGCCGGGCTGATCTGGTACACGGCACTCACCAATGGCTCGCTCACCCCCACCGCGGACTTCGCTGCCTTTGCGACCGCCACCGCCGCGGCGGCAATCGCGCTGTATGGCGACGATTCCGTCGAGCACTCGGCCGTGCGCGCGGGGTGGACGGGTGTCGGAGTGCCTGTGGGGCGACCAGCCGAGTAGTCGGCACACATCGCCCCACGGGCGCGGGCACCAGACCCTGCCGCGGTTCAGGCGACCGGGCTACGCTGGCGGGATGAAGGTGATTGTGACCCGCACCGGCGGAATGGCTGGCCTGCGCCGCACCTGGGAGGTCACCATCGACGAGCAACCCGACAGGGACTCGTGGCAGGAGCTCCTCACGCGGCTCCCCCGGGAACACCGGCTTCCGGCGCCTCCCCAGCCCGATCGGTACGTGTACGAGATCCGGTGGTCCCGTCGTCGGGTGGTACTCCCCGAGCAACAGGTCACGGGTCCCTGGCGGGAACTTGTTGACCGGGTTCGCGAGACAGAAGATCGTCGCCAGGCGTAGGCCGTCGTCGGCCACAACAACTTGGCGGTTCGACGCCGCGGGACGTTTCCTAGACGCGCACGGGACGGCGTGACCGAGCTAATTTCTGTGCGCGAATGCGGCGTGCTTTGCCAAAGGTCAGCACCAGCCCCACAATGACCCCGATGAAGGCGCCGCTCGAGTTCGCCAGAATGTCGCGTATGTCCGACACTCGGGTTGGCATAAATTGCTGCGCAAACTCGATGCCAAACGTCAGCGCCACACCGAAGAGCACGGAGAGCCACCACAGGCGGCGGCCGAATAACAGCAGAAAAAACAGCCCGATGGGCACAAACATCACCACGTTCGAACCGAACTCGAGGGTGTTGTAGTCGATGAAACGTGTGGCTTCGTGCCGTTCGAACAGCGCAAGCAGCCGATAAACGAACCCCGCGGTGCGGTCGTCGTAGGGAGACGGCCCGAGGGTGATCAGTCCGACCACACCGAGGTAGGCCAGTGTGGCCAGGCTCAGGAATGGGTGTCGGAGGAACATTGCTCAATCCTGCACTACCACTGCCGAGAATTGGCCGAGGGGCCGGTGCCGCTCGATAGGGTGGGAATATGGCACGAGCGCTGATCACCGGAGCCACCGCAGGAATAGGTGCCGAGTTCGCGCGCCAGCTCGCGGCCCGCGGCGAGAACCTTGTGCTGGTCGCCCGTGACTCACGTCGTCTGGACGCTACTGCCGCGCGCCTGTCCGAGACCTACAACGTCGCCGTCGACGTGATCGTCGCCGACCTGTTCACCGACGATGGCCGCGCCGCGGTGGAATTCCGGGTGACCTCCACCGTGGACCCGATCGACATCCTGGTCAACAACGCCGGCTTTGGACTCAGTGGCGAGTTCGAGGCCAACACGGTGGAACAGGAACAGCAGATGATCGACCTGTTGGTCGCCGTTCCCATGCGTCTCACCCACGCAGCACTCGGACAGATGCTGCCGCGACACCAAGGCACCGTGATCAACATCGCCAGTGTGGCCGGCTTCCTCCCCCGCGGCACCTACGGCGCCGCGAAGGCGTGGGTCATCAGCTTCAGCAGGTCCGCGAACCTCTCGTACCGGCGCCGCGGAGTCACCGTCACGGCAATTGCCCCGGGTTTTGTGCACACCGAGTTTCACCAGCGGATGAACGTACACACCAACAACATCCCCGCCCCGATGTGGCTGTCCGCCAAGACCCTTGTGCGACTGGCTCTGCGGGATGTCGCCCGAGGACGAGCCGTCTCGGTGCCCTCGGCGCGGTACAAAGTGCTGATGGCGATCTGTCGCGTACTGCCGGCGCGCGTTCTTGCCGCCGGGACACTGCGACCCCGCTGACGCGCGGCCGGTCGTGATGACGCAGCCTCCGCGTCATCCACAAAAAAAGCTTGCAATCCGAGCGCAGCGGAGTAATGCTGTATCCAACAAAATTCATCGTCCGGGCGACTCGCAGGCATTGCCGCAGCACCGGACGATGAGTCTTTAACGGCCCGTCTCGTTCGGACCGGTGTCCGTCGGAGGCGCGGTATCAGCGGGTTGGACGATGTCGATCGCACCGGTGACGGGCCGGTTGGTGAACGGCACAGTGCCGAGAACCTCCGTCGACGTGCGGACCGGACCCAGCGTGCGCTGCCGCAACGGGTCGCGACGGAGGTCCACCACCAGCGACACGCAGAGCCCGATGATGATCAGTACAAAGGGGCTTGCCGCGAGAATCGTGAACGTCTGCAGCGCGCCGAGACCGCCGACGAACAGCAGCACTGCGGCGACGGCGCCGGTGAGAACCGCCCAGAAAATGACGAGTGGTTTCCATGGTTCCTTGCGTCCGCGGCTGGACAGGGTTCCCAGAACGAGCGCCCCCGCATCCGCGCCACTCACAAAAAAGACCGCCGTCAACACCATCACCACAAGCGCAGAGCCGATAAAAAATGGGTAGTTTTGCAACGCAGCGAAGAACCCGGCGGCCTCACTACCCGTTCCGGCGATGTCGACCCCGCCGAGCTGAAGGTTGAGCCCCGCACCTCCAAAAACGACGAACCACAGGATGCTCACACCCGTCGGAACCAGCAGCACCCCCAGCACAAACTCGCGAATGGTGCGACCGCGGGAGATGCGGGCAATAAACGTTCCGACGAAGGGGGTCCAGGAGATCCACCACGCCCAGTAGAAGATCGTCCAACTGGCGAGCCAGTCACCACCGCCGAATACGGCCGAGTGAAAACTCATCGGCACCAAATCGGTGAGGTACGCACCCACGGCGGAGGGCAGCAGATCGAGGATAAACACCGTGGGGCCCACCACAAAAACAAAAACGAAAAGCACTGCCGACAGGATCATG